>Ga0164241_10000374_pt1 | contig 87648 bp, 78 predicted proteins | sample OricomyardsoilBY_FD_108780 | JGI IMG/M metagenome (GOLD analysis project Ga0164241, IMG submission 108780) | Backyard soil microbial communities from Emeryville, California, USA - Original compost - Back yard soil (BY) | ecosystem: Environmental > Terrestrial > Soil > Unclassified | place: USA... | reverse complement strand
GCTCGGTCATATACAAGTGGTGACTCAGGTTTTTTAGGCTCCATAGCTCGAGCTCGAGGCGCTGATGGTCAATCCGCAGATGGTGATGTACGAGGAGGAGTTCAACCAGATCCAGACGGTCGTGGACCGCCTGGTCCGGGAAGCGAACGCCAAGGTCGTCTTCATCGTCGACAAGAACGGTCAGCTCATCGCCGCCAGCGGTGAGGTCGACAATATCGACACCACGTCACTCGCGTCGCTCACCGCCGGCAACATTGCCGCGACCGGTGGCATCGCCAAGCTGCTCCGCGAAAACGAGTTCGCGACGCAGTTTCACGAAGGCGAGAAGGCGAACATTCACATCCAGCTCGTGGGTAACCGCGTCATTCTGGTGGTGATCTTCGACTCCAAGTCGAGCCTCGGGCTCGTACGGCTACGGGTGCGCAAGTCGAGCGAAGAGCTGAGCCGCATCTTCGACGCCCTGTTGAGCAAGGTTCAGGAGCCTGGTGGTGACTCGCCCTTCGCAGAGATCACGGACGAGGACATCGACAATCTCTTCAACGACTGAGGAATCCGGGCGATGAGCTTCATCAATTACATGGCCCGGGAGATCAACTGCAAGATCGTCTATTACGGTCCTGGTCTCTGCGGCAAAACCACGAATCTTCAGTACATTTACGAGCGGACGAACCCCGACGCGAAGGGCAAGATGATAAGCCTCGCGACCGAGACGGAGCGCACGCTGTTCTTCGACTTCTTGCCGCTCTCGCTCGGTGAAATTCGCGGCTTCAAGACCCGCTTCCACCTGTACACGGTGCCCGGTCAGGTCTTTTACGACGCCAGCCGCAAGCTCATCTTGAAGGGCGTCGACGGGGTGATCTTCGTCGCCGACTCGCAGATGGAGCGCCTCGAGGCCAACCAAGAGAGCGTCGAGAACCTGCGCACCAACCTGGCCGAGCAAGGCTACTCGCTCGAAAAGATCCCGTACGTCATCCAGTACAACAAGCGCGATCTGCCCAACGTCGTCTCGGTCGAAGAGCTGCGCCCGCTCATCAACCCGATGAACGTGCCCGACTACGAAGCGAACGCGCGCGCTGGCGTGGGCGTGTTCGACACGCTCAAGGCCGTGAGCAAGCTGGTCCTGAACGAGCTCAAGCGCGGCGGGTGACGAGCGAAGGTCGCGCCGGGCGGCCTTCCAAGAAGGCCAAGCAGGCGCGCGCGGCAAAGCCGCCCGAGCCGTTGACTCGCCTCAAGGTCGAGCAGCTGGCGCTCTCGTACGTGAATCGCTTCGATTGCACGGCGACCAAGCTCACGCGGCACCTCACGGCGCGCGTGCGCAAGCTGGGTGGGCATGAGCAGGCCTCGACCTGGATCGCCGAGCTGGTTGGGCGTTACCTGGGCTCGGGGGTGCTCGATGACGCGCGCTTTGCCAAGAACCTGGCCTCACAGCTGAGCGCGCGCGGTAAATCTTCGCGCGCCATCGCGCAGAAGCTCTCGCTGCGCGGGGTGCCCTCGGACGTGGCAGGCGAGTTGATGGCCCTGCGCAAGCACGACGAGCCAGACGCCGAGCTCGCGGCCGCGCGCGCCTACGTGCGAAAGCGCCGCCTGGGCCCGCACCGGAGCCCGGAGAAGCGCGCCGAATCGCGGCAGAAGGACCTGGCCTCGCTGGCGCGGCAAGGTTTCAGCTTCGAGGTCGCGAAGAAGGCGCTGGGCTCGAGCGTTGGCGGTGACGACGAATTTTGAGAGGCCGACCAGGCAAGATTTCGAACAGGAACGCCCAGCTCCGCGTGCAACGGCTGACCTCGCCGCGTCCGCGCACTTATCTAACCCCGGGGCCCGCGTCGACACCGCTTTCAAGTGGCCATAACTCTGGTAGGTTGAGAGCGGTGCCCGCCGTCGGGCTTTAACGAAGCTGCCTCGCTTGGAGGGTCGAATGTCGATTGCCCGTCATGTCCGTCTCGCCGCAACGGTTGCGGTCTCGTTGCTCGTCGCGGCAGCTGCCCCGAGCCCTGCGTCCGCCCAATCGGCAGGAAAGGCGCCCGGCAAGACAGAGCGCGCCGCCGCCCGTGATGCCTACGACAAAGGCACCGCGTCGTTCGAACGCGGCGACTACGTGACGGCGCTCGACAGCTTCGTCAAAGCCAACGCGCTCATTCCCAGCGTTCAGGCCATGTATTGGATCGCGCTGTCGCAAGACAAGCTGGGCCGCGTCGACGCCGCCGTCGAAGCGTTCGAAGCCATTACCGCCCGCGCCGATTTCGGCAAGCTGAGCGAAGACAAAGCTGCCGTCGTGCGCGCGCGGCTGGCCGCGCTGAAGGCGCCCCCGGCTCCTCCGGCCGAGCCCGCGCCTCCGGTCGAGGCCGCGCCGCCCCCGCCTCTGCCCTCGCCTCCCGCCGAGGAGCCAGCGCCCGTCGAAGCGCTGCCGCCCCCCATCGTCAACTCGCCGCCTCCGCCGCCCGAGGACTCGAAGGCGCTGCTGCCCAAGAAGAACACGGCCGAGCTAGGCGTGATGGGTGGCGCCCTGTTCGTCTCGCCCTCACACAACCTGGTTGGCGCCGGCAGAACGCAGCGAGAGCTCGAGCTGCCCGCGTGGCAGGCCGGCGTGCGCGCCGCGTTCTTTCCCGTCAGCGTCTTCGGTATCGAAGCGGAGTGGGCTCACGGCTTCGGTGAGGTCAAGCCGGGCGCCGGTATCGATAGCGGGTCGGCCGATTTCGACGTCGTGCGCGGCCACCTGATCGGGCAATTGCCTAGCTCACGGGTGGTGCCGTTCGGGCTCTTGGGCGCCGGTTTGCTGTACGGCTCTTCCGATCAAAACGGCTCCGACGCCGACTTTCTCCTGCAAGCCGGCGTGGGCCTCAAGGTGATGGCCACCAAGCTGCTCGTGCCGCGGCTCGACGCGCGCCTGAACATGACCCAGAAGCAGGGCGGCAAGCTCACCGACGGCATCGCCGTCCACCCCGAGGTCTTGCTGGGCCTGAGCTTCACGCTCGGCCGCTAGCTCGCTCGCGGAAGCCGCGCCGCCGGTCGCGCCCGAAGCCTCGTCGCCGCTAGTCGTCGCGCGGCTGGGCCGGCGTCGCGAGAATCAGCTGATAAAACGCGAGATCGAGCCAGCGCCCGAACTTGAAGCCCGCTTGTTCGATAGTACCGGCGTGCGCGAAGCCCAGCTTCTGATGGAAGGCGATGCTCGTGGCGTTGCTAGCGTCGATACCTCCGATGAGCGTGTGCAGCTCTTGCTCGGTGGCGCTCTGAATCAGCCGCTGCATCAGCCGTTTGCCCACGCCCCGCCCTTGCTGGGCCGGCGCCACGTACACCGAGTGCTCGACCGAATATTTATAGGCCGGCCACGCGCGGAAGGTGCCGTAACTGGCAAAGCCGAGGAGCGTTCCCGCCTCGTCTAGCGCGCCCCAAACCGGGAAACCTCCGGCCCGCTTGGCCTCGAACCAACTGGCCATGCTGCTCGCCGGGCGTGGGCGGTAGTCGTAGAGCGCGGTCGAGCTCGTGATGGCCTCGTTCAGGATCTCCAAAATGGCGCTGCCATGTTCGGCGAGCGAGCATTGAACGAGCCGCATTCAGCGCACGTTATCATCGCCTCCGCGTGGCGTGGATTGCCGTCCGCGTTCGCCCGTACCATGCCTGCGAGGTGGAATTCGCTCACTTGGCGTTGGCGGCCCTGGCCTGGTTTCTGCTGCACGCGGCCGTGGCGGGCAGCGGCTTGCGGGCGCTGCTGATCGAGCGGTTCGGCGAGAAAGCCTATCGGGGTGGGTTTTCGCTCGCTTCGGTGGCGTCGCTCTGGTGGCTGGTGTCCGAGTATCGGGGCGCGCCGTTCCACCCGCTGTGGTTGGCGCCGCGTCCGCTCTACTTTGTGCCGCTCGCGTTGGTGCCGCTCGCTCTCGTCTTCTTGGTCGGTGCGTTCACGGTGCCGAGCCCCACATCCGTTGGGGGTGAAAAGCATTTGGCCGCGGGCGACGCCGCGCGTGGGCTGTTGCGAGTCACGCGCCATCCTTTCCTCTGGGCGGTCACGCTTTGGGCCACCGCGCACCTACTGGTCAACGTCGACGCTGGCTCGTTGCTGTTCTTCAGCAGTCTGGGCGTCACCGCGCTGCGCGGCGCTTTCGACATCGATCGCAAGCGTCGCCGTAGCAACCCGGTCGAGTTCGCACGCTTCGAAGCCACCACCTCCAACGTGCCGTTCGCGGCCCTGCTGGCGGGCAAGAACCGCTTGGTGCTGCGCGAGCTGTGGCTGCCGGTGGGGCTGGGCTTGGCGGTCACGCTGGCGGCGGTGGCCTTTCATGCTCGTTTTTTCGGGGCGCCGGCCATTCCTAACCTGGGTTGACGGCGTCTGGGAGCGCGGGCGGCGCGCGGATTTTACAAGGTGCCGTCACGCCCGCGACTCGAGCGAAGCAGCTGGGCGGACGGGTTAGGGCGAGCCCGCCCGTGGCTCAGCGGACGCGGAACTTTACAAGCAGTCTGGCTCCAACCTTTCACCCTCGCTTGGAGAATTCACCAACGGGCGTAGAGCTGCGGTGGCGCCCCGGCGCTTGTGCTTCATGCTTGCCCGAGCGGCGTGGACGGGAGCTGGTCGACCGAAGTTCTTGGCCGGGACCTCCCACCTCGGTACTGTTCGCGCCGCGAAAGCTTCGCTCGGCTTCGCCCAAATTTTTCGCCCCTCGCTCGTTGAGCCGGCCGCCCAAGCAGAAAGAACCTAAAGACATGTCTTCAAGCTCCATCAACCGCAAAGACTTCTTGGTCCTGACCGTCTCCACCGCGACCATTGCCACCTTCCTCGAGGCGTGCGGAGACGATCCGGTCACTCCGTCTGGCACGGCCGGCACCGGCACGGGCGGCACCGGCGCAGCAGGCACTCCGGCCACGGGCGGCACCGGCACGGCCGGCACTGGCACGGCTGGTACGGGCACGGCCGGCACCGGCACGGCTGGTACGGGTACGGCCGGCACCGGCACGGCTGGCAGCGGCGGCAGCTCCGCCGGTACCGGCGGTGCATCGGGCGGCAGCGGCGGCGCATCGGGGGGCAGCGGCGGCGCGTCGGGTGGCAGCGGCGGCGCGTCGGGCGGCAGCGGCGGCGCATCGGGGGGCAGCGGCGGCGGCTCCGCAGGAACCGGCGGCGGCGGCGGCGGCGGCATGTGCGGGACGGTTTCCATGCTCATGCACACCAGTGCGAATACGCACACTCACATCCCCGCCGACGCGACCGCGCTCAACACGCTCAAGATGGGGCTGAAGACGTTGATCAATGGTTCGGCCGCTGGCATGGGCAGCATGGAATTCACGTTGCCAAGTGACGCAGGTCATGTTCACAAGATCAAGCTGTCGGCGCAGCAAGTGACCACGCTGAAAGGCGGCGGCATGGTGACGGGCGTCGAGACGTACGACATGACCGAAGGCGAAGCCACGCACAACACGGGCCATCACCACGAGTACACCATTACTTGCGTGGCCTGAGCCAGCACGCGCGGCTTGACGCCGATCGCTGGTCCGTCCACACGTGATTGATGCAAGGGCTGCATAGTGGACGGGCCGGAGCCTTGCTCTGTGCTCTGGGACTGATTGCTTGGAGTTGTTCGGCGGACGAGCGTGATTTCGACCGGGCGAGTCAGCTTGGTGACGCAGGCGACGGCGGAGAGCCAGCGATTGCCGGGGCCGGCGGTGCTGACACCACGGTCAACGGCGGCGCGGGCGCCGAAGCTGCAGGCGGCACCGTTTCGGAAGCGGGACGTGCTTCGAGCTCGCAAGACCTGATCGTGGTCAGCACCAGCCCCGAGGGCGGTGCCACCGGTATCGAGCGCGATGCCGTCATCGAAGTGACTTTTTCCGCCGCCCTCGACGTCACCTCTGTCGCTGCCCAGAGCTTCAAGGTGAGCGGGCCAGCGGGGCCAATGGACGGAAAGCTGAGCGTGAAGGGTGCGACGGTGACGTTCACTCCGAGCGCTTCGTACGCGCTCTTGGCAGACTACACGGTCGCCATCGCCGCAAACGTCGGTGCCGAACAGGGCGGTGAGCTCGGAGAGGCGTACGAATTCGGATTTCAAAGTCGTGACGGCATTTTTGGCAAACCGGTGCGGCTCACGACTCAGGCAACGATCAACCTAAAATTCGTGGGCAACCGTTTAGGTCACGCGGCGGCGGCCTGGTCGGACGATACCACTCCGTCAAATAGCTTCGCCGCATTGTTCGATCCGGTGACGGGTAGTTGGGGAGAAACCGCCGCACTCGAGAACGACAATGTGAACGATCACACGTTCGTTAGCATCGCGATCAACGCGTCGGGTCAGGCATACGCAGTAACGGGTAACACCGTTGCTTCCTGGAATCGCGCGGAGGGCGGCGATTGGGCTGCGGCTAGCATGAGCGGAATCGCTCAGCGGCGAAGTTGCGCGCTCGCGGACGATGGTACTGCGATGACCGTCTGGGACGAGGTTGTCGGCGAGGACTGGCGATGCGCCGGGGCCAGCCAGTCCCCGGCCAATAAGTGGTCGGCGACGACCATTCTGCAGGACAAGGCTCGAAGTTGGGGCGTCGTGAGTTACGGCACAGGGTTTTTGGCATTTCACGCACGCGAGCCGAACGCTCAAATGTTTTCGAGGGCCTACGAAGCGGCTCGCGGCTGGCTTCCGGCCAAGCCGATTACCCCAGCCGATAGTGGCGCCAACTACGTCTCGTACGCGACGCTCGCGCCGGACGCGCTCTTCGCCTGGAACGATGCGAAAGGTCGCATGCAGGCATCGCTTTTTGACGGCGACACGTGGGTGACCCAAGAGCTTGGTCCGGTCGCGGGCGCGACCAACAGCAGTATGGGTCCTCGCGGACACCTGGTGACCTGGCCCCACATCAACAGCGTCTACGCCGCGCGCTACGATCTCGAATTGGGTTGGGGCGACGCGATCAAGTTGGGATCGACGCTGCTCGACTACCCCGGCCCTGGAGCTTCGGTAGACGACGCTGGAAACGCGCTCGCCGTATGGGCTGAGGGGACCGCCGTTGCCTGGCGCCGCTCGCCGAACGGGGCCCCGTGGTTGGACGCCCAGCAGATCGAAGATCAGGACCCTGACGCCGTCTTCTCGATAGGCGCTGCTTCGGGGGAAGTCATGGTCATTTGGAGCAATCCGCTCGGCGTTTGGGCGAGCCGCTTCGAATAACGGTGTCACACTGGGCGACCTCGATGTCGCCCTCTGGCTCTGCGTTCGACCATTTGTTAGGCCGCTCTACCGAGCTCGAGCTGAAGCGCATCACGCCCTCGGGCGCGTTTTTGGCTGAGGTCGAGAGCGAGCCGCAGGCGCCGACGGTCTTGCTGTTGGGGCCGGAGATCCCGGAGGGGGCGCGCGTGGGCGACGTGCTTTCGGTGTTCGTTTACCTCGACTCCGAAGATCGGCCGCTGGCCACGCTGCAGCAGCCCAAAGTGGCGCTGGGCGAGGTCGCTTTCTTGCGGGTGAGCGCGACCACTAAGTTCGGGGCGTTCGTCGATTGGGGGCTGCCCAAGGAGCTGCTAGTTCCGTTCTCGCAGCAGACGCGCGACCTGGACATCGGTGCGCGCGAAGCCATCGGCGTGTACCTCGACGACAGTGGCAGGCTCGCCGGCACCATGCGGGTGACCGAGATGCTGCGCTCGCGGCCGCGTCGTTTCGAGCAAGACGAGTGGGTGAAGGGCGAAGCGTGGCGGTGGGATGCGGAGATTGGCTTGTTCGTGATCGTGGAAAAGCGCACGCCGGGCTTGGTGCCGAGCCAAGAGCCGCACGGGCTCTCGCGCGGGCAAGCCGGCGAGTTTCGCGTGACCAACGTGCTGCCCGACGGCAAGCTGGAGCTGTCTTTGCGCGGCTTTGCCCACCAAGAGCTGGCCGACGACGCGCAACGCATCTTGGACGTCTTGCGCCGTCCGCAACCGCCGCGCGTCGGCGACAAGTCCGATCCAGAACAGCTGCGTGAGCTGTTTGGCCTGAGTAAGAAGGCCTTCAAGCGAGCGGTGGGGCGGCTGCTGAAGGAACAGGTTCTGGAAATCGACGCTCAGGGCCACGTTCGCTTGGCCCTGGTCGTGCCGGCTGCAAAAACCGACGCACCGCAAGCTCCCGCCAAGAAGCGCTGACCAGCCCCCGCGCGCTGGCGCCCGCGGCGCGAAGTACCCGACCGTGATCCAGCAGCAGCACGAGCAGCGCTGCGGCCAAGATAGCGGCCGCCAGCGCGCGCAGCAGCAGCCGGTAAGGCGCGCGCGCCAGGCGCGGCGTGAGCGAGATGGCACGCTCGAAGAACGCGGCCTGAAAATCCAGGTGTCGCCCCTCCTCGTCGGCAATGCGGCGTAGAGACACCGAAAGCGCGTTGCTGCCGACCCCCGCCGCCAGCGCGCGGTAGTAAACGATGCCGATCACCTCGGCGATGGCGAGCGTCATCATCTTGGTGCGGAGGCCCAAAATCCTGCGACAAGCCGTGAAGGCCCCGTTCGTCCAGTGCGCGGTCTGCAGCTCGCCGTCCAGCGCGCGGATCAGCATCGCCAGCTCGCGCGCGTGTCGCCATTCTTCCTCGATGTACAGCTGCACGGCGCGGCGCATCGGCGGGTCCAGCGCGCGATCCGGGTGCGTCGGCATCTCTTCGTGGATCTTGCCGCCCGCCGATTCACCGAGCTGAAAGCGCCCGAGCGATACAGCCAGCGCGCCCCACAGCGGCTGAGGCACTTCCGCGCGCAAGCTCGCGGCGGGGGCGCAGTCCTGACGCGTGTTGCCTTCGAAATAATTGAGCCAAGTCGATCCGATCATGCGAGCGTTCCTCCAGGCTCTAGGAACGCACGGGCACGCGTAGTGCTCGGGGAGGGACGATGGAGACCTCGTGGAGGTTCCGTGGGGTCCGCTACGGAGACGCTACGCGTACTTCGCGAGGCGGGAGCGCGTGGCTCCCGTCGGCTTACTTGTTGGCGTTGACGCGGCCGCGGCGGGTGCGGTTCTTGGCCTTCACCTTGGCGCGGTGACGGACGGAGCGCTTGCGGTCGGTCTTGCGGGGCTTCTTGACGGGCAGGTACATGGGGGCGCGGGATCTAGGCCGAAAAGCCGCGGCGAGCAAGTCGCTGCGCCAAAGCTTCGTTACCGCGTCGTAAGTATATGTAAATACGGCATTTATTAACGAGCGCGACGCCCTTACGACTCGCCGAGGCGCGCCCGGAGCGATTGCAGCTCGCGCTCCATCTCTTCCCGCGCTCCGCGTTCGCGCTCGGCCTCGGCCTGGGCTCGGTTGGCGGCGGCCCGCGCCTGCTCGGCATCGTTCAGCCACCGCCGCTTGCCGGCCCGATCGTCGGCGATGAACAACGTGCGCCCCTCCGCGAGCACCCAAGCCTCCAGCGCCTCGCTGTAGACCGGCGCATCACCGAAGCTCAGCCGTTCGAAGGCTCCCGTCAGGTCACGGCGCCAGAGCTGCAGCGCCACCGGCCCGCCGAGCGCTTTGGGGCCCGCCAGCAGCGGATCGAACACGATGAGCTCGCGCGTACCCATGGCCGCGTAGCGATCTTGAAGCACCGAGTAGTCTTTATGCGGGTGATTTTTGCTGACGATCTCGAAGCAAAGCGTCGGCGCGCGGTGGCCTGGCTTCCACAAGCAGAGCGAGCCCAGCTCGTCTAGATCTTCTGGCGGCGGGGCCAGCACGCACACGTCCGGATCGATGCCCGTAGTTGGATGCGCTTCTAGCCAGCGGATGGCCAGGTTGCGCGCAATGCGAACGGAGCCTGGAGCCCGCGCGGCCCAAGCTCGCAGCAGCGATTTCAGAGCCTCCGCAACCTCATCGTGAATCGGCGCCTCGAGCACGGTCCCCTCCGGAAGAACCCATCCGTCGAGGCTCGGCCGCACCGGATACCGAATCAAAACGGTCGCAGGCGGGAGCATGATCGGCAGTATAGCCTGCATGGTTCCCCGCACCTTGCGAGGGGCGTGCCGCGCTATTTTCGCCGGGAATGTGCGGCCAGATTGGCGCGCTGCCGCTGGCCGCCACCTGGCGCTCGGCGGCCAGATTGACGGTCGCGGATCACGGGCGCGGCGTTTGGACGAGGCGCTTCAGCTCTTCTCGAGCAGCTTTTGAATCAGCTTCTCGGAGTACTTGGACAGCTTCTTGAAGACCACGCCCATGCCGGGCGGATCGGTCTCAAGCCGTACCACCTCGCCCACGCCTTCGATGACCTCGACGTCGTCCATCACCACGGTGAAGCGTAGCGTCACCTCCGAGCCGATGGGCAGGGGCGTCGACGTCTTGATGAACGCCCCCGTGCGCGAAATGTTGGTGACGTATTCCTGGATGAACTGGTCGAAAGAGTCGAACTCTTTGTTGATCGTGAGACGCTCGGATTGTCTCGAATGTCCATCCGGCGGCTGTTGGCTCATGGCGACCCTATTTGCCCTGTAGATCGAACTGTTCGATGTGGTACTCGCGCCGCGGATTGAACTCGATGCGACGCATGTAGCGCTTCTCCGCTTCGACCACCGCCGGCTTCTCCTCACCCTGCATCACGTCGATCACGGCCGGGTGGGCGTTCACGATCACCGAATAGCCAGGGAGCGTGTGCCGCTCGCGCCGCAGCTGCCGCAAGATTTCGTAAGCGATGGTGGTGCGCGACTGAATCTGCCCGGTGCCGTCACAGTAGAAGCACGTCTCGTGCATCGTGCGGGTCAGGCTCTCGCGCGTGCGCTTGCGCGTCATCTCGATCAGCCCAAGCTCGCTGATGCGGTTGATGGTCGTCTTGGCTTTGTCTTTGGTGAGCAGCTGCTCGAGCTGGCGCCAGACCTTTTCGCGGTTGGAGCCGATGTCCATGTCGATCAAATCCAGAATCACGAGACCGCCGATGTTGCGGAAACGTAGCTGGTAAGCGATCTCTTCCACGGCCTCGAGGTTGGTCTTGAGCGCCGTCTCTTCGAGGTTTTGGCTGCCCTTGCCGACGTAGCGGCCAGTGTTCACGTCGATGGCGGTCAGCGCTTCGGCCTGATCGATGATCAGGTAGCCGCCGCTCGGCAGCGGCACCTTACGGCTCAGGGCTCGAGCGATCTCGTCTTCGATACCGTAGGCGTCGAAGATGGGCTCGTCGCCCGAGTACAGCTCGATGTCCTTCACGCGCTCGGGCATGAACATCTCGACGAAGCGGACGAGCCGCGAGTACTGCTCTTTGTCGTCGATGACGATGTTCTCGATCTCGTCGGTGAACAGATCGCGCGCCGTCTTCAGCACCAGGTCGAGCTCGGCGTACAACATGGTCGGGGCTTTGCCGCCCTCGTCCTTCTTGCGCGAGACCTCTTCCCAAACCTTGACCAGGTAGCCGATGTCGGCTTTGAGCGACTTCTTGGTCAGGCCTTCGGCGACCGTGCGCACGATCAGCCCGCCCTTCGGCGGCTTCATCTGATCGACGACCTCGCGCAGCCGGGCCCGCTCGCGCGCGGAGCCGATGCGCTTCGAAACGCCCACGTGCTCTACCGTGGGCAGGTACACCGCGTAGCGGCCCGGCAGCGAGACGTGGCTGGTGACGCGCGCGCCCTTGGTGCCGATCGGCTCCTTGGAGATTTGCACGATCACCTCGTCGCCCTCTTTGACGACCTCGGTGATCGGCACCGAGCGCGCGACGCGCGAGGCTTGCTTCGGGCCGCCGCTGCTGCCGCTGCGTCCGCGGTCGTTGGGACGGCGATCGCGCTCGCGTGAGGAGCCGCCGCGCGGACGCTCGCCGCTGCGTCCGCGCTCTCCACCGCCGCGCCCGCGCTCTCCACCGCGCGCCGCTTGCTGCTGCTGCGGCCGAGCTGCCGCGACGGCCGCTACGGGAGAGGCTTCGGCGCGATCTCCGCCGCGCTTGCGGCGCCGGCGCCGCCGCTTGCGACTGGCGTCGCTTTCCCCGGCCGGCCGCGCTTCGCCCGCGCCGCCTGCGTCGTCCGCGCGCGCGGCCGCCTCTTCTCGGGGGCTGGCGTCGCGCTCGTCGTCCGGCTCTTCCTGCTCTTCTTCCTCTTCGTCGTCGTCCTCTTCCTCTTCGTCGTCGTCCTCTTCGTCGTCGTCCTGCCCGGGCGCGTCGGGCTCGGCGCCGGAGGGATTGCTCGGATCGCTCGCGTCGTCTTCGTCGCCAGCGGCGTCCGGATCGCTGTCGTCTTCGTCCGCGTCGTCTTCGTCCGCGTCGTCTTCGTCCGCGTCGTCTTCGTCCGCGTCGTCTTCGTCGCCAGCGGCGTCCGGATCGCTGTCGTCTTCGTCCGCGTCGTCTTCGTCCGCGTCGTCTTCGTCCGCACCGGGCAGGGGCGTGGCGATGGGAGACGGGGCGGCCGCGGCGATGGCGCTCGGCTCTTCGTCGTCTTCGTCTTCGTCGTCGTCATCCTCATCGGCGACGACCGCTCCGGCCGGCTTGGCTTGGCCAAAGCGCTTGCCGCCATCGCCTTTGAAGCTCTCGCCGTCCTCGTGCCGGTGGCCCCCGGACAGGTACGCTTCGAAGTCGTCGGGCCGAATCAGATCTTCGACGTGGAGAAACGCGGCGCGCTCTTGGCCCACGTCGATGAACGCGGCCTGCATGCCGGGCAGCACCCGGGTGACCTTGCCCAGTACGATGTTGCCGACGGTGCCACGGGCCGCTGCACGTTCTATCTGCAGCTCGGCAATCACTCCCCCTTCGATCAGCGCAACACGGGTTTCACGAATATCGCAATTGATGACCAACGTATTTTTGGGCATGTCCCTCGGACAGGGCGTTTTTCACGCGAGAAAGAAATCTTTCGCGTCGACCTGGTTTTGCTCCATGAGGGAGCCTTCCGGCCGCCTGCCCCAAAGGCGGCCGCCTGGGCCCCAGCTCGGGGCAAAACCGTGACGCTTGCCGAGCAGCGCACCACGGCCAGAACCGGCTGTCAAGTCGGCTAAAACTTCAGCAAATACCGCGGGTTGCTGCAGCCAAGAGAGCCTGGGGGCTGGGTTTTTGCGGTGCCGGCCCGCAAAGACCGGGCGCCTTGACCGGGCGCGGTGCCGCACGGATGCTGGCCAGATATGGCAGGTTCGTTCCTGGTTTTGGACATCGAGACGGTGCTCGATCCCGAGCTGCCCATCTCGCAGTCCGCCGAAACCGAACGCCTGCCGGCGCCTCCCCACCACAAGGTGGTGGTGATCGGCGCCTTGCTGTTCGACCAAAGTTACCAGGTGCGCCGCATTGCCGTGCTCGCCGAGGGCAAGGACGAGGCCGGCATGCTCCAGGACTTTGCCCGGCTGTTGGACGAGCGGCGGCCCTGCCTGGTGACGTTCAACGGCCGCGGCTTCGACATGCCGGTGATCGCGACGCGCTGCCTGCGCTATGGCGTCACCTTTCGACACTATTACAGCTCGCGCGACGTGCGCTACCGCTTCACCCCCGAGGGTCATCTCGACGTCATGGACTACATTGCCGACTTCGGCGCGACCAAGTCGGCTCGCTTGGACGTCATCGCCAAGCTGTGTGGCATGCCGGGCAAGGTGGGCGTCGAAGGAAAAGACGTTGGGCCCATGGTGCACGCGGGGCGCATTCAAGAAGTGCGCGACTACTGCCTGTGCGACGTGGCCCAGACGGCCGGCGTGTTTTTGCGGCTGCAGCTGGTCCGCGGCGAGATCGACCGTGAACGTTACCTCTCGGGCATGCAAAGCTTGATCACGGCCATTCGTGAGAACCCGAAGCTTGCGCCCGTAGCGGCTGCGCTCAATGAAGACCGCTTGCTGCTGCGTGAGCTCGGAAGCCCACCCGCCCCCGCGCCCGAAATGCCCATGCCCGCGCCGTCGGCTCGCGTCGAGGAAGGAACCACCCCATGACTGACTTGGCGAACAAGCGCTGCTCTGCGTGTACGGCCGAAACGGAGCGCGTGGCGCCCGAGGAAGTGACGCGCCTGCTGGGGTCGCTGCCTGGTTACAAGGCGGACCCGCTCGTGGGCAGCATCTCGAAGGTGTACGAGTTTGCGGATTTCTACGAGACCATGGCCTTCGTCAACGCCCTGGCTTACATCGCCCACGTCGAGGACCATCACCCCGACCTAGCCGTCAGCTACAATCGTTGCGCCGTGACCTATTCGACGCACGCCATCGGCGGCCTGAGCGAGAACGACTTCATCTGCGCCGCCAAGATCGAAGCGCTGCTGCGGCGGTAACGGTTTTTTAGGAAGAGCTTGAGCCCCGAACAGCAGGCCTTGCAGGCCGAAGTGAGCGAGCTGCACCGCGAGGCGCGGCAGGACGACTCCGCGATCGGCGAGCGCCGCGTGGCCGTGGCCGAGCGCCTCGCGGAGCTGCGCCAGCTTTATAAACGCAACCCAGCCGCGTTCTCGACCGAGGTGCTCGGTATGCTCAGAGAGATAGCGGGGGCGGTGGCGGTGCCGGCGGGCGGCTCACGGCCGGAGCCGGCCCAACCGCCCGAAGAAGTGCTGAAAGACGTCTTCGGTTACGACAGCTTCCGGCCCGGCCAGCGCGAGATCATCGACGCCGTGCTGTCGGGCCAAGATTGCGTGGGGGTGATGCCAACCGGCTCCGGCAAGAGCTTGACGTATCAAGTGCCGGCCATCGCGCTGGGGCGCTTTGCTCTCGTGGTCTCTCCGCTGATCGCGCTGATGAAAGACCAAGTGGACGCGCTGACGGAGGCGGGCGTGTCGGCGACGTTCTTGAACTCCACGTTGTCGTTCGACGAGCGGCGAGAGCGCTTGGCGGCGATCGCTGCCGGCAAGCACCGCTTGGTGTACGTGGCGCCGGAAGGTCTGGAGGCCTCGGTGGGTCGGCTGCTGGCCGAGGTGCGGCCGTCTCTCATCGCCATCGATGAAGCTCACTGCATCAGCGAGTGGGGCCACGATTTTCGCCCTGCTTACCGCAACCTCTCCAGCTTGAAGCGCAAGTTCGGCAACGTGCCCATGCTGGCCCTGACCGCGACGGCCACGCCGCAGGTCACGCGTGACATCGTGCAGCAGCTGGGCATGCGCGCGCCCAAGCTGTTCCGCGGCTCGTTTTTTCGCAAGAATTTGCGGCTGGCCAGCTTCGTCAAGGGCGAGTCGCTGGGTCGCACCACGCGCGAGGCCATTGCCAGCTTGGTGCAAGCCCGCCAAGGCGAGAGCGGCATCGTGTACTGCCTGTCACGTAAATCGACGGAAGAGACCGCCGATTACCTGAAAGAGCAAGGCTGCAAGGCCACCTGCTACCACGCCGGGCTCGCGCCCGAGCAGCGCGCCAAAGCGCAAGACGCCTTCCGCAACGACGACGTCGACGTGGTGGTCGCCACCATCGCGTTCGGCATGGGCATCGACAAATCGAACGTTCGCTACGTCATCCATCGCGATCTGCCCAAATCGATCGAAGGTTATTATCAAGAGATCGGTCGCGCGGGTCGTGACGGCGCGCCCAGCGACTGCATCTTGTTTTACTCGTGGTCGGAGGTCGTGGCCTACGACCGCTTTGCCGACGGCACCGACGACGACGCGGCCGCCGAGCGCCTGCGCTCCCAAGCGCGCGAGATGTTCCGCTTCGCGGAGGCTTCGCGCTGCCGGCACCAGCTCTTGGCCGAATATTTCGGCGAGAGCTTGCCCAAATGCGGAGAGAGCTGCGACGTCTGCCGCGGCAAGGTCACGCTTCCGCCCAAGCTCCGCGCGTCGCGCCGGGGCAGTGAATCGCCGCGGGCGCCCTCGGCGGCGGTGCTGGGCGCCTCCGTCGACGGCGAGCTGCTCACGCTGCTCAAGTCGCTTCGGCTGCACTTGGCGCGCGAGAACGGCGTGCCCGCTTACCTGATTTTCAACGACGCCACCCTGCTCGAGATGGCGGCGCGCAAGCCGCGCAACGAAGCCGCGCTGCTGCAGGTCCCGGGCGTCGGCCCCGCCAAGCTGGCCAAGTACGGCGACGCTTTTCTGAAGCTGTTCAAATAGTTTCACCGGCCGCGCCCGCTCGGAATGCTCCGGCGGCGGCAACGCTGGAATTTTGCGCCCCCTAAACCTGAAAAGGAATCGCGCGGCGAGCCCCTCATGCTGGGGAGCGTTGCGCACTTTCCTATTCTCGCGGCCGCTGTGGGCTCTCGCCGTTTGCGCGGCTTGCTCGGGTGGTGATCCTACAGAACCGCCTTCGGCGAGCGGCGGCGCCGGTGCGGCGGCCGCGGCGGGCTCGGCCGGGGTGGGCCCAGGTGGTGGCGTCGCTGGAGGCGCTTCTAGCGACAGCGCGGGCCGGAGCGCGCAAGGGGGTGGTGGCACAGGCGGGGCTCCGTCGGCGGCCGGCAGCGCAAACGGCGGCGTGGCCGCGGTCGGTGGCGTGGCGGGTGGCGTGGCTACGGGCGGCGCGGGCGTGAATTCTGGCGGGGTAACCTCGGGCGGCGAGTCTACCGGCGGCGCGGCGTCGGGCGCCGGCAGCGGTGGCAGCGGTGGCAGCGGTGGCGGGCGGCCGCTGACCGCCACCAAGGTCTTCATTGCCGGAGATTCGACGGTCTCGACCTATCAAGACACCGCCAGCGATAAAGATCAGGCGGGTTGGGGGCAGATGCTGCACGAGTTTTTCGGCTCGCTCGTCACCATCGACAACCGCGCGATTGGCGGGCGCACCGCGCGCCGCTTCATCGACGAAGGCTACCTGGCCAAGATTTTTGCCGACATCGACGACGGCGACTACTTGCTCGTGCAGTTCGGCACCAACGACAGCAACAAGAGCGCCAGTTACACCCTGAACGGCCAAACCATTCCTTACTATTTGGACCCGGCCACCGACTTCAAAGCGTACCTGCAGCAGTATATCGACGGCGCGCGCACGCGCGGCGCTACGGCCATCTTGGTCACGCCGCCCCCACGAAATTCCGCGTACTGCACCGGCGGCAACGGCACCTCGGCTTACGCCGAAGCCATGCGCCAGCTGGGCATGGCCAAGAGCGTGGCCGTGTCGGACTTGAACCGGAGAGCCGTCGACTATTTGAAGGCTATTTGTCCCGCCCCCACGCCGGAGAATTTCTTTTTGATCAAGGCTGACGGCAGCGTCGACGGGACGCACTTCCAAGAGAACGGAGCGCGCAACCTGGCGCGCTTCGTCAGCGAGGGGCTGCGCGAAGCCGCGACGCCGCTGGCGGCTTACTTGAAGTGACGGCGCGCGCCTTTGCCGCCGTTGTGACGTGACGCCCGCTACTTGCGATACTTCGCGAGTGGCGCCGCTTTACCCTCGAGCGCGCCCGCTACCAGCTCGGCGATCTGCTTGGCGCCCGCCGCTTCGAAATGGGTGTGATCTTGGCAGAAGAACGCGCCCAGCTTGCCCGCGCCCCAATTTTCGTCGTTGGGGCAGAAGCCGAGCGAATCGTACAGGGCGATGCTGCGCTGGTGCAGATCCAGCAGCGGCACGCCGGCGGCGGTCGCGGCCTCGACGGTAGCGTCGACGAATTTGCCGCGCGTGGGTTGGGCGGCGCTGCCGCTGCAGATGATGGCGCTGACCGGCGTCACGAAAACGGCCTGCGCGCCGCGCTCTTTGGCCGCTTGGGCCATGGCGGCAAGGTACGTTTTGAACAGCGGTAGGCCCACGTGCCTCGGGCAATCGGCGCCGCCGTCGTTGATGCCAAATTGGATGAACAAGAAATCACCGGCTTTCATGCCGGTGTTGGCGTCGAGCATGGCCGTCCAACGCTTGTCGTAGGTTGATGACGTCAACGTGCATTCGCCGTTTTTGCCCATGTCGCCCACGCTGGCTTCGTACAGCCAGCTTTGGATGCTGCGGCCGCCCACGGCGCTGTTCACCACCGTCACGTCGTCGTTGAACAGCGCGTCGAATTGGCTGCCCCAGCCGCATGGGCACGCGCTGCTGCAGTTCTGCACCGTCGAATCTCCGGCGATCCAAACCTTGATGGGCTTGGTGCCGTCGCCCGATGTGCCGCCGCTGCCAGCGCCGCCCGCCGTTCCCCCGCCCGTGCCACCAGCTCCGCCGTTGCCACTGGCTCCGCCCGGTGTGCCGCCCGAGCTCGTGTCGCCCGCGGAGTTGCCAGCCGCCCCCGCAGTGCTGGCCGTGCCTGCGGTGCCGGCGGTCGGAGCGGGCGCGCCCCCGCTGCCCGCGCTGCCCTGTCCGCCGCTCGCGCTGATTTGCGTGCCTGCCGTCCCGGGCGCGCCGGCCGGGTTTCCGCCAGCCGTTGAGGCGCTCGAGCCGCCGGTTACCTCGGCAGGGGTGGGCTCGGAGCTGCACCCGAACGGCCCCATCAGGCTCGCGGTGAGGCCCAGCAAGCAAACCCACGACCTCGGCGCGCGCTTCGAATCTCCGTGGCTCATGGTAGCCGCCCAGCAGATAGAGGGCGCCAACCCGGTCGACCTTGCTCGAAAACGACCGAGCGCGCGTCAGTCGCCCACGGTCACGTCGACCAGCGTAAATTCGAGGAAGTTGCCGTTGTAGGGCTGCGGCGTCTTCAGGTTCGGTACCGCCATGGTGCCGTTGTTGGTGACTTGATGATGGTCACCGTCGATGGTGTAGAAATCGAGCTGGGCCTGGCCGGGAATCGAGAGCGTCACCGTGTAGTCGTTCTCGTACACGCTGTGCGGTTGGCGATCGGCGCCGTCGAAGTCGGAGGTGTAGTTCAGGTAGTAGCTCTGCTTGCCCTTCGGCGAAGACACCGTCATGGCAAAGATGTTGAAGCCGTTGTAGCAGCCGTCTTTCGGCCTGATTTCGTCAGGCACGGCGAACGGCAATTTGAACTGCCCGTCGGTTTGAGGAGGATGAATCTTGCAGGCGCCTTGCCCGGCGGACAGGTTTGCGTTGGGCGCCTGCTCGCTGTGAATGGTGGGCAGGCCCCCGGTGTAGAAGAGCTTGCTCGTCTTATCGAGCTCACCGTCGGCGTACCAGTACCGCTCGGCCACTCCCGCGATACGCAGCTTGACCTGGTAGACGCGGCTCGCGTCTCCGCCGAACTGCCTGGTGACGTGCTGATTTTCGTTCTCGGCCATCTCTTCGCAGCAGCAGTCGCCGGCGTTGCTGGCGTTGCCGCTGGGTTTGAAGCTGCTCACGCACGGCTTGAGCAGCGCAAAGCCATCGAGCACCTGAGCGGCCAAGCGCGGATCTTCCGCCGTGCCGCCCCCGCCGCCACCGCTCGCGCCCGCGGCCGCGCCGGCTTGGCCTGCGAGCGCGCCGCCGCTCCCGGCGGCGCCTGCTGCGCCCCCCTGCGCCGCGCCCGCCACGCTCGCCGCGCCGGCCAGGTTGGTCGCGCCCGCGGCAGCCTCTCCGCCACCCAGATTGACGTTTCCCCCGCTCATACCTGCGCTGCTTTGGTTCGCGCCGGCCGCAGCCGCCGCTCCGCCCCGCCCGCCGGTCGCAGTCGGCGCGTTGCCTTCACTCGCCGGCGCACACGCGGCTGCGGCCAAGCTGAAAATAACTATCAGTGTCGGCCGCTGCTGACCGCGTCGAAGAGCCATGCTTCAAGGTGCGCGATGAGCGGGCGCGCCATCCACCGTTTCGGGTGCGCAGAATCTTTGCTCGGGCGGCCAGAAGGCAGCCAGACAACCGCCCACGCGGGTGAGTGCGGCAACCTCGAAAAATTTGCAACCGAATTTCGCTGAGGCCGCTCAGCGCCGTTGGCGGCGGCGGTAGGAAGCCTCAGGGCTCGCGGTAGAAGCGGGGCACGCGGCGCGAGATGTCGGTCAGCACTTCCCACGGAATGGTGCCGACGCGGCCGGCGATCTCTTCGGCCGAGATGGTGTCTTGGCCGAGCGGGCCCTTTTGGGCGCCCAGCACGACGCACTCGTCGCCGACGCGCACGTCGTCAATCTCGGTCACGTCGAGCATGGCCATGTCCATGCTGACCATACCCACGACGGGGGCACGCTTGCCGCGGACGAGCAGCTCGGCCCGGTTGGACATGGCGCGAGAAAGGCCGTCGGCGTAGCCCATGGGGATGGTGGCGATGCGGCTCGTGCGCTTGGCCGTCCAGGTTGCGCCGTAGCCCACGGATTGGCCCTCGGGGATTTCGCGCACGCTGACCAGCTCGGTGTGGACCTGCATGACCGGACGGAGCTCTTTGCAGATACCAACGCGCGGCTCGACGCCGAACAGGGCGATTCCGGGCCGGACGACGTTCAGGTGGGCGCGCGGGCTCTGCAAGATGGCGGCGCTGTTGGCGGCGTGGCGCACCGGCGGATCGATCCCCAAGCTCTTCAGCGAAGCGCACGCTCGATCGAACGAATCCATCTGCGCGTCGATCGACTCGGGATCGGCGGCGTCGGCGCAGGCGAAGTGCGTCATCAAGCCGCTGACCTGCACCTCACGGTGGCGCCCCAGCATCTGGGCCATGTGCGGTACGTCGCGCGGGAGCACGCCGAGGCGCGACATGCCGGTGTCGATCTTTACGTGCACGCTGGCCGGCTCCGAGCCGCTGTAGCGAACTTCGTCGGCCAGCGCCTCGACCTGCGCGGGGTCGTGCAAGACCGGGGTGAGCGAGTGCCGCAGCACCTCGCCGAAGGCGCGGCCGAAGTAGCCGCCGGTGATCAGGATGGGCACGCGAATGCCGGCCTCACGCAGCTCGATGCCTTCTTCGAGCAGGGCCACGCAGATGCCAGTGGCACCGGCGCGCTCCAGCGTGCGGGCGACACCTTTGGCGCCGTGGCCGTAGCCGTCGGCCTTCAAGACCGCCCAGACCTCGGCGCCGCGCGCCGCGCGTTGCATGACGCGCAGGTTGTGGCGCAGGTTGGCTAGGTTCACCTCGGCGCGCGTGGGGCGCACGGCGTCTGCCGGCACGGCGCGCGTGGGGCGCAGCACGCGGGGAAGCGGCGTGGCGAGGGCCGATGCGGTGGGCACGATCGCGGAGATTGCGGGCTGTCGCGTCATCGTCTCGAGCGTCATCGGTTAGCCTTTCGAGGAGCCATGCGTCAACTTAATCGCTCATTTCGTCCGCTCTGGCTGCATGTGGTCCGCCCCGGCTGAATCTATGCCGTGAAGACCGCTGAAAGCCCGAACGGCTCAACGAGAGATTCCGCGAATCGAGTTTGGTCTCGGGTAGGGACCCAAAACGGGCGTCACTCAAAACAACGCTGCATGCACTTTTTGTAATCCGGATCGCAGCTCTGGCAGGCGGCGCTCTTGGCCGCGGGATCGCAGGCTTGGTTGCAGCTGGTGAATGCGCTGCGGCAGGCGCCGGCGCAATCTTCGCCGGGCGCGGGCTTGTCGCTCGATTTGGCCAGCGCGGGCGAGGCCGAATTGGAAGGCGGCGCATCTGGCGTGGCGTTGACGCGCGTCGCGATGGGCGGCGGAGGAGCGTGGACGCTGGTGGGAGATGGTACGACCAAATAGAACTGCCGCGAGTCTTGCTGCTGGCTCTCGCCCACGCGCAGCACGGGCCGGTCTGCGTCGCCCACCGCGAACGCGCGCACGCGCCGCCGCGCATACTCCAAGCGATCACGCGACTGCCCGTACGTGTAGCGATCGAGCCAGGTCTTCCAGCAGGCTTCGCGGTGCGTGCTGGCCACGTCGAGCTCCAGATCGAGCCGGTAGCAGTGCTCGAAACGCACATCGCCTTCGTAAATGGATTGCACGCTGGGCCCGCAGCTCGTCGAGAGCGCGGCCGGACCGAGCAGCAACGCCGCCGGCACGATAAAGCGAAGACCCGGGCTCACGCTCGGCATCCTAACACGCGGTCAAAGTGCTATGTGGTTCCCCGTGTTCACGGGTCTCGTTGCCGGTACCGGAAAGCTCCTCTCGCGCGAGCGGCGTGGCCCCGGCTTTCGGCTGGCCATCGGCACTTCTGGCTTGTCCGGTTTTGCCGCGCTCGAGCTGGGCGAGTCCATTGCCGTCAGCGGCGCGTGCTTGACCGTGATCGCGCAAACGCCCCAAAGCTTCGACGCCGACGTTTCCATCGAGACCGCCGAGAAGACGACGCTGGGTCGCTTGCCGCTCGGAGCCGAGGTCAACTTGGAGCGCTCACTGCGCGTTGGTGATCGCTTGGGCGGTCACTGGGTCAGCGGTCACGTCGACGGCGTTGGGCGCATTGCGGCCGTAGACCCGCAGGGTGAGTCGTGGCTCGTTCGCGTCACCATGCCGGAAGAGCTTCGGCGCTTCGTGGCGCCCAAGGGCTCGGTCGCGCTCGACGGCGTTTCGCTCACCGTCAACGCCGTCTCTGGGCTCGAGCTGCTCGTCATGCTCATTCCGCACACGCGGCAGGTGACCGCGCTCAAGCACTGGCGGACGGGGGCCGAGCTGAACCTGGAAGCCGATTTGGTCGCCCGCTACCTGGTCAACTACTTCGAAGCGACGGGACAAAAGCCGTCCGTTGGTGACGACGCGCGTTTTGGCCTTGCGCTCGAGCAGGCTGGGTACAAATAGCCGCCGGCCAGGAGCACATGTCGACCGAACCCGCCCGCCTTCACGATCTCGACTCCGAGCTGATCTCGCGGGTCACCCGCGGCATCGAGCAGATCCGCGCCGGCAAGATGCTGATCTTGGTCGACGACGAAGATCGCGAAAACGAGGGTGACCTGGTGCTGGCCGCGGATCACGTCACGCCCGAGGCCATCGCGTTCATGGCCAACCACGCGCGCGGGCTGATCTGCCTGACCTTGACCGAAGAGCAGTGCGCGCGGCTCGAGCTACCGATGATGGCGGCGCCTGGCCGCAGCGGCCCGCGTTTGGGCACGGCCTTCACGGTCAGCATCGAAGCGAGCGAAGGCGTCACCACCGGTATCAGCGCGGCCGATCGCGCGCAGACCATCCGCGTCGCCATCAACCCCAGCGCCAAGCCGAACGACGTCGTCGTGCCCGGCCACGTCTTTCCGCTCGTCGCGCGCAGCGGGGGCGTGTTGGTGCGCGCCGGTCAGACCGAAGGCTCCGTCGACTTGGCGCGGCTGGCGGGCTCGTCGCCGGCCGGCATCGTGTGCGAGATCGCCAACGAGGACGGCACCATGGCGCGCCTGCCCGATTTGGAGCGCTTTGCCCAAAAGCACGACCTCGTCATCCTCACCATTGCCGACCTGATCGCCTACCGGCTGCAGACCGAAGCGCTCGTCTCCCTGGTTGGCGAGGCCCAGGTCGAGCTCGACCGCACCCGCACCACCTGGCGCGCTTGCGTGTTCGAAGCGGTGCACGAGGGCAAGCAATTCTTGGCGCTCGTCAAAGGTCAGCCCGTCGCCGAACGGCCCACGTTGTGCCGCATGCACACCGGCTCGAGCTTGGCCGACGTGTTCAGCAGCACGCTGAAAGACGGCGCCCGCAACCTGGCCGAAGCCATCGACGCCATCGAAGCGTCGGGCGAAGGCGTGATCGTCTACATTCCACCCGCCGCCGACCTGAAGAGCGAGCTGCTGGCGGTGGCCCGCCGTGACGTGAGCAACAGCTCACCGCACGCCGCCGTGCCGCCGTCGGCGACGCGCCCGCATGGCGGGGCCCTGCGCGAATATGGCTTGGGCGCCCAGGTCTTGCGCTCGCTAGGCCTGTGCAAAATCCGCCTGCTCACCAACAATCCTCGCAAAATTGCCGGCATTCAGGGGCATGGCCTGACACTTATCGAAAGTGTCCCGCTCGTGGCCATGAAAGCCTGAGGTGCCTAGCGTGCTCGGCGTTTTCCCTGTGTTAAAAGAGGCAGCTCATGTCACCCGTGAAATCGATTGAAGGCGCGCTGGTGGTGCCCGAGGGCGCCAAGTTCGCGATCGTAGGCTCGCGCTTCAATGCGTTCATCGTCGAGCGGCTGATCGAGGGCGCGGTCGACGCGCTGGTTCGGCACGGCGCCGCCGCCGAGAACATCACGGTCGTGCGCGTGCCTGGCGCTTGGGAAATTCCCCTGGTTTGCGCGCGGCTGGCCGGCACCGGCAAGCTCGACGCCGTGGTGGCCCTAGGCGCCGTCATCCGCGGCTCCACGCCCCATTTCGATCACGTGGCGAACGAAGTGTCCAAAGGCGTCGCGCAGGCGGCCATGGATAGCGGCGTGCCCATCGCGTTCGGCGTCTTGACGACGGACAGCATCGAGCAAGCGGTGGAGCGCGCGGGCACCAAGGCCGGCAACAAGGGCTTCGACGCCGCGGTTTCGGCCATCGAAATGGTCACCCTGGGCAAGCAGCTCGCCCAGCAAGGCCTCTGAGCCAAGTATGGGCGCTCGTACTACTGCTCGAGAAGCCGCGCTCCAAATGCTGTTCGCCATCGACGCGACCGGCGGCGACGTGGACCAAGCCATCACGGACTTTTGGCGGGAGCTGCCGGGCGACGCCGAAGGCCGCGCGTACGCCGACGCGCTCGTGCGTGGCGTGAAGGCCGACGCCGAGCGGCTCGACGAGCGTATCCGCTCGGCCAGTCAAAATTGGCGCCTCGAGCGCATGGCCCGCATCGATCGCAACGCGCTTCGGCTCGGGGCCTACGAGCTGCTCACCCGCACCGACGTGCCCCGCGCCGTGGTCCTCGACGAAGCGGTGGAGCTGGCCAAGCGCTTTGGCGGTGAAGAGAGCAGCAAGTTCGTCAATGGCGTGCTCGATCGCATCGCCGACGACCTGGGCCGCCAAGACACCGACAAGGGCTCGACGGGCTGAGGCGCCGTGGAGCTTCGGTTCACGCTCCCGACTCTGCGCAAGCTCGATCTGCTCGGGACCGAAGTCGTGCTGGCAGCCGTCGCGGCCGACGAGCAGCCGCCCCACGGCTTGGCCGGCCTGCTCGACTGGCGCTTGGCTGGCCGTATTTCGGCGTTGATCGAGCGGGGCTTCGTCACCGGCGCGGTGGCAGAGGTCGTGCTCTTGCCGGGTAAGCCCAAGCTACCGTTCGACAAGGTGCTGCTGTTCGGCGTGGGGCTGCGCGCCGACTTCAGCGAGCCCGTGTACCGGCTGGTGGTCGAGAAGATGCTGTCGACGCTCGAGGGGCTACGGGTCCGCAGCGCCGTCGTCGAGCTACCGGGCCGGCATTTCGACGCCATTCGCCCCGATCGCGCCGCCGACATTTTGCTCGAATGCGCCGGCAGCAAGCCCATGCACGACGTTTGGACGCTGGCCGAGACGCTCGAGTCGCAGCGCCTCGTCACCCAGCACATGATCCAAGAGCGGCGCCGCGTACGGACGTGAACGTCGCGCGACGCCGCCGCGTGCGAGCTTTCTGCGGCCTTTTCGGCCTCAGCGCTGTTCGACGCCGCGCGAGCCCAGGGCGTCGACGACGCTCTTCACCATGGCGGCGCAGGCTTCGTTCAGTTGCTCGTGGGTGCGGGCTTCGCTGGCGTTGAAGACGAGCTTGAAGGCGACGGCGCGCTTACTATTCTCGGCCGTGCCGGCGAACACGTCGGCCACGCTGATGCGTTCGAGCCACGCGGGCGCGGCGGCCTGGAGGCGTGGCACGACTTCTTTCACCGAGATGCCGAGCGGCACGGCGAAGCTCAGCATGCGCTCGATGTCGGGCATGGCGGGCGGCATCGCGAAGGCGGCGCTGTTACGTGGCGCGGCCAAGAGCGCCTCGCGGGCGAGCTCGAAATAGCAGACCTTGGCGAACTTGATGCCGAACGCCTGAGAGATCTGCGGCAGCACCTCGCCGATGATGCCAACGCTCTTACCTGCCAGCTGGATGCTGAGGCAGCGGTGTGGATGCAAGAGCGGCGTGAGGGCGTAGCTTTCGTCCGGAGCCGCCAATTCCAGCGGTAAATCCAGCGATTTGGTGATGTGCTCGAGCACGCCCTTGAGAAAGAAGACGTCGGCGTTGCGGCCGCCCGCTTCCCAGGCTTCGGGTCGCTCTTTGCCCGAGCAAACGCCGTACAGCACATCCCGCTCGCGGCAGACGCCGTTCTCGGCGCTCGCGTCGGGGTGAAAGGTGCGCGTCCACTCGTACAAGCGCACGTCTTGCGCTTTGACGTTCAGGTTATCGGCGACCGCCTGCACGGCCTGGGCCAGGCAGTTGTTTTTCAGGAGCGAGAAGCTATTGTCGAGCGAATTGACGGTCTCGACGTGGGCGAACAGCGGGCTGCCCGGGGTTTGGCCGAGGCGCTCGGGCACTTGCCGCGAGTAGAAGCCGTCGGTGTAGATTTCGTAGAAGCCGGCGCCGACCAGCACGTCTTCGGCCACGCGCAGCATCACTTCGGCGCGCGAGGGCCGAGCCCCGAGGCCGACGGGTGGCAAAGCTTCGGGCAGCTCGTTGAATCCGACCGAGCGCGCGACCTCTTCGAACAAATCTTCTGCCGATTCGACGTCCCAAAGCCGGTGCGGCGGCACCTTGAACGAGAGCGCGCCCCGCTCCTCGAAGCCGTAGGCGGCCAGCCGCTCCACGAGCTCTTTTGCCGCGAAATCTCGGCCCAAAAACGTCGAGAGCTCGCGCGCGTCGAGCGGCACCACGCGCTCCGGATCTTTCCACGCGCCCACGACCCCGAGCGGCCCCGTAACCTCCGCCACGCCGGCGTCTGCCAACAGCTGGGCGATGCGACCGGCTGCTACAGCGGCGAGCGTTGGATCGGACCCGCGCTCGAAGCGCGCCGAAGCGTCGGTGTGGGTGGCCAGCGAACGGCCGCCGATCCGCACCGCCACCGGGTCGAACGCCGCCGATTCGAGGATGATCTCTGTCGTGTCGTCTTGGATCTTGGAGTCTTCGCAGCCGATGACGCCGGCGATGGCCAGCACCTTCACGTCGTCGGCGATGACGAGCGTGCCGACCGGTAGCTCGCGCGGCTCGGGCGTGAACAGGAGCCAGGCCTTCTCGCCCGGGCGCGACAGGCGGATGGTGATACCGCCCTGAATGCGCGCGCGATCGAAGGCGTGCGATGGCTGGCCCAGCTCGAGGTTGACCAGGTTGGTGACGTCGATGGCGGCGTTGCCAGTCAGCAGGCCCGCCGCGTTCAGCAGCTCTTCGGCCTCTTTACCGAGCGATTTCTGCAAGCCGCCGGTGACGCGCAGCGGCGTGGCCGTATACAGCAGGCACTTATCCGACTCGATGCGCAGCGGCAGCGCCGGGGTACCGACCTCGAGCGCGCGCGCCGGGGGCAAGCTGAGCGCGCTCTTGGTGCGGGCCGCGATTTCGCGCGCCACGCCGGCGTAGCAGTGGTGGTCACCGCGGTTGGCGAGCAGCTCGAGCGTGAGCAAAGCGTCCGTGCCCTGCACGTCGAGGCGCTTCACTTCCACGCCCAGGTCGTCGAGCAGGCGCCGCAGCGCTTTGGGCTCGGCCGGCGTGCCCGCGCAAAAACGTTTCAGGACATTGGCGGAGACTTTCATCCCGGCCTCCGGCGCAGCGTGCGCATGAATCTCATGTCTTGTTCGTACAGGCTCTTGGCGCGGCTCAGGCCCAGCCACTGGCTGGTCATGCGCGTGGTACCCCAACCGAAGGCAATGCCGCGCACGCCTGGCTCGGTGTAGCCGAAGTTTTTCATGATCTTCGGGTGAATCATGCCCGCGCCGATGATCGTGACCCAGCCCGCTTGGTGGCACGCTTCGCAGCCCTCACCGCCGCAGCCGAGGCACGCGATGTCCAGGCCGATGGAAGGCTCGGTGTACGGGTAGAACTTCGGCTTGAAGCGAAACTTGCGGTTTTCGTACAGTGAGCTGGCCACGAAGCTGAGCACGCCTTTGAGGTGCGCGAAGGTGAGGCCCTTCTCGACCCAGAAGCCTTCCAGCTGGTGGAACATGGCCAGGTGGGTGGCGTCGACCGCCTCGTTCCGATAGACGCGCCCGGGCGAGGCGTATTTCAGCGGTAAGGGCAGGCGCTTTTCCAGCGTGCGCGCCTGAATGGTGCTGGTGTGCGAGCGCAGCACCAGATCACCCTGGACCCAAAAGGTGTCTTGCATGTCGCGCGCCGGGTGATGCGGCGGAATGTTGAGCGCGTCGAAGTTGTAAAACGGGCTCTCTACTTCCGGGCCGCTCGCGACCTCGAAGCCGAGCTGGCGCAGCACGTCCAGGCAGCGCTCTTCGACTGCCCGCACCGGGTGCTTGGCGCCGCGCTCGGTCGTCAAGCCTGGCAGGTCGATGTCGACCCACTCGGCCACGAGCTTCTTGTTCAGCTCGTCGGCGGCCGCCGACGCTTCGCGTGCCGACAGCTCGGTCTCCAGCGTGGTCTGGGCCTCGTTCAGCTGCCGGGCGACCTCGGCGCGCTGCTCGGCGGGAACCTCGCGCAGGTTCTTGAGCGCGTTCTTGAGCTCGCTCTTCTTACCCAAGTACTTGACCCGAAGGTCGCGCAGCTCGGCAGGGCTGTGCGCTTGCTCGAGCTCGGTCCGAAACGTTTGCAGGATTTGCTGAGAATTTTCCATGAAACGCGCGCCGCCGCTTGTTGGCACACGGCCGTCCAGATGGCAAGGCGTCGTCTATTTTCGAGCCCGAGTGCTCGCCCGCGCGTCGCGAGCTATAAATCGGCCTACGGCATGGCATCGCAGCTCGACCGTCACTGGCTCGCGTCCGCGCTCGTGGCGGCGCTCGCCCTCGGCGCCAGCGCGTGCGGCGAGGCCACGCCCGAGGCCGCGCCCGAAGAGCTGAGCGATCCGGGCCCGCGTGACGCCGCCTTCGATCAAGCCCTGAGCTTCGACGGCGTCGACGACTATGTCAGCATCGGCACGGCGCGCATGCCGCAAATCGAGCGCGAGCAGACGTTGATGTTCTGGTTCCTGCCCAAGCCGGCGCGCGACCCGCAGCGTGATGACGAGCTGCAGGCCATGTTCTCGCTCCGCCGCAGCGATTGGTCGGGCGTCACGCTCGGGCTGAGAGCTGCGGTACCGCTGGTGAGCAACGTGTACAGCGGCAAAGACGTAGTCGTGGCTGCGTCGGCCGTCGCGCTCGACGAGTGGCATCACCTGGCCGTGGTGCTGCAGCCGAACAGCAGCGAGCTGTTCATCGACGGCGTTTCAGTCGCGAAGGGCGCAGCGCCCGGCCAAAATCGAACGCCCATCGAGGCCTACGCGGGCATGGCCGACGGCTACCGTGAGCCCTTCCACGGCTTGCTCGACGAGCTTCAGGTCTATCCTCGCTCGTACAGCGCGGCGCAAATTGCCGACGTGGCCGCGGGCATCCGCACAAGCGAGCTGGATCCGCCCGTGCTCTACCTGTCCTTCAACGAAGCCAGCGGCGCGCGCTGTTACGATCGCTCGGGCTTGAGCAATCACGGCGAGCTGGGTGACGGCGTGGCCGAGCTGATGCCGCGGCGCGCGCCTTCGGCGGTTCCCCGCCAGCCTTAGCCATTCGCGGGCCCTAACGGCCGCGATCGGCGTGCAGCACACCTTCGGGCCCGACGCGGCTCAGGCTCACGGCCACGTCGTCGACGAACAACACGAACGGGCTCGGCGTGAAGGTCTCGCCCGTGCTGCAAATGCTGAAGACGAGGTCGTCGCTGCCCGGGTCGGGGCGGCCGCGCAGGTCGTAGACCAAGCTGCCGTCGAGCCACACCTGCAAGCGCCCGCCGGCGTGCGGCTGATAGCGAGCCTCGATTTGCGCCCACCTGCCGGCCGTCAGGTGCGGCGCCGCTTCGGGCAGGGGCTCGCGCAAGAACGCCGAGTTGTTGTGGAAGATTTGCAGAACATAGCCGCCGGTCGGCAAGCTGCGCAGCTGCAGCTCCTCACCGTTGAGCAGCGCACCTTCGGGGCTCAGCGAGCGCAGCCGAGCGATCGTGACCGCGGAATGCAGCTCGAAGTCGAGCGGCAGCAGGAACCAGGCGCTGTAAAAAGCGTCTTCCACGGGCCCTACGACACGGAAGATTTCCATGCCCGTTTCGCGCTCGGCGTCGCCGCTGCCCGGGTTCGTCAGCTTCAGCGCGTGGCGACCCCCGTGCGAGGCCTCTGTCGTCACGCTGATGCTCACGTCGGCGCTGGGTGGCTCGAGCGTGGGATCGAGCGTCGATACTTTGGCGTCTCCGGGGTTGAAGACGGTGCGCCCTTCGCCGGTCTCGGTCCACTGGGAAAGGTCCGCCGTCTCTTGATCGGCGCTCCACAAAACCTCGTCACCGATGCGCAGCGGCTCGGTGCAAGCGGCGGTGGCGAGGGCCGCGCAGGCGAGGGCGGCCTTGGCTGCGTTTTGGAGAAGGCTCATGAGCGCGCCTGATGACTCTAAAGCGTTCGCGGCCGGCGCGAAACTCGGTTGCCCAGCGCTTCACGCCGAGATCGCGTTGAGCTACTGGTGGTAGCGATGCGAGAGCGAGCTTTTGGGCGGAGGCGAGACGGCCGGTCAGGCCCGCTTTGAAGCAACCGGCCGCCGTTCGGAGCGACCGCAGCGCGCGGGGCATCGCCGGGGCGCTCGGGCTGGGCTTTCTGGGCTTCGTCAGCCTGTTCTATGCCCCGCAACATTGGCTGTTCTTCCGCTACCTCGCTTACTTCGCGGTGGCAGGCGTTTGCCTCGGATCGTCGGGGTTACTCGGGCATTTCGTGGTCACGCGCGCGCTCGGCCTACGCCTTCCGCGTCACGAGCACGTCGTTCAGGCGATGGCGGTGGGGGTGTTCGGCTTCACGCTGGGCTGGTTCGCGCTCGGCCTCGTTCGCTGCTGGACGCCGCTGGCGGCGCTGCTGTGGCCGCTCGTCTGCGGCGCCCCCGGCTGGCTCGAGCTGCGGCGCGCGCGTCCGTCGTGGCGGCGCTGGCTGAAGGCTCATGGCCCGCTGCGACTCTCGGGCTGGGCTCTGGTGGTCGGGGCGCTGGCGCTGCTGGGGCTAGTGCTCGTGTACCTGCCGCTCATTCACCCCGACAACCTCACCTTCGACGCGCGCTTCTATCACCAAGCCCTCGCCGAGCATTACGTGGCCGAGCGGGGCATCACTCCATTTCGCGACGGCTGGATCCCCGCCGGTTGTCCTCAATTGGCGACCTACCTGTACAGCTGGGCGTACGCGCTGCCATCGCCCGGCTTGTTCGATCGCATCGAGCTGGCCGTGCACTTGGAGCTGGCTCTGTTCTTGTTCACGTTGGCTTCGGTGCCGGTGTTGGCGGCACGGCTACTGCCCGGTCGGCGATTGCCCTTGGCGTGGGTCGCGGTCTTGGCCTTTCCGGAGCTGTATTGCTACGACTCGATGCTCTCCGGGTCCGCCGACCACGTGGCCGCCGCGTTCGCGATCCCCTTGTTTTTGGCTTTGCTCCGGGCCTTGCCGGCGCTCGCGCCGCGCGCCTCCGCGCTCGTGGGTGTGCTGTGCGCGGCGGTGCTGTCCACCAAATACACGGCTTACGGGGTGCTCTTGGTCCCGCTGGGCGCCCTGGCCGCGCGGTTGGCGCAGCTGCTGGTCGGCGCGCGCGGCCCCGGATGGTGGCGGCCAACACGCGGCCCGGCCGTGGCGGCGTTGCTCGCCGTGGTGCTGTGGTCGCCTCACTGGCTCAAGAACTGGCTCTGGTACGGCGATCCGCTGTATCCGTTCTTGCACGCGCACCTCGCGCTCGATCCGTGGGTGCCGCACGCCAGCGAGCGCTTGGGCCTGCTGCTCCAGCAAAGCCTGGGGGCGGAGCGCTCCCTTTGGGGGGTCGTGCGCAGCCTCCTTGCGCCTTTCATGTTCTCGTTCGTGCCCGAAGATTGGTGGCACATGCACCGCGACTGGCCGATCTTCGGCTCGCTGTTCACCTTCAGCTTGCCGTTCGCGCTGCTGCTGCGGCCCACGCGCCGCTATTGGCTGCTGTACGGCTCCGTGCTGCTCGCGGTCGCGTACTGGTACTGGTCGTATCACTTCGACCGCTACCTGCAGGTGCTCGTGCCTTGGATGGCCGCCATCGTGGCCGTGACGGCGGCCAGCCTGTGGCGGCTCGGAACGGGCGGGCGCACGGCCGTGCTGGCGCTGGGCGGCGTGCAGCTGGTCTGGGGCGCCGACGTGCCGTTCTTTCCGACGCACGCGCTGGTCGGCACTTCGCCACACCACACGAGCATCAGCTTCTTATCGAGCGGCTTCACCGGTACACCCGACCGGTTTCGTGTGTTCGGCGACTACACCGACTTGCGTCGGGCGCTACCGGCAGGCGCGCGGGTGCTGCTGCACGACAATCACTTGCGGCTCGGCCTGGGCACGGCCGTCGTTTCGGACGCGGCGACGCGGCAGCTCGGTATCGAGTACGACCTCGACCCCAGCCCTCGCGGCGTGTTCGAGCGGCTCCATGAATTGGGCGTGAGCCACCTGGTCTGGGAGCCCGGCCAGAGCCGGGGCTGGGATTCGTTGGCCGGCGACATCGGGTTTCACCGCTTCGCGGCGCGCTTCGGCGTGGGCGCGCGGGACATTGGTCGTTTCAGGCTGGCCGCCATGCCTGTCGAGCCGCCGCCTCGCACGGCCCAGCCTGAGCTCGAGCACGTGCTGGTGCTGACCTGCGCCACTACCTACGCGCGCGGCTTCTACCCCCTCCGCGCCTTGTCGGTTCAACCGCTCGACGAACGGCGACCGGCCCGCGACTATCCCGCGCCCGAGCTTGCGGCGCCAGATGAAGCGGTGTTGGCGCTCGCGGCGCGGGCATCGGTGCTGATCCGGAGCCCAGGTTGTTACCGCGGCCCCATGCCCACCGGCTTCAGCCTCGCGTTCCTGCGCGGCAGCGAGGCCGTCTTCTTGCGCGACGCGCCGCCGTAACCTGGCCGGGCGCCGCGCCGCGCTTTCGCCCGAACATCCGTCGTTGTTTCGACGAGCCGAGGTGCGCTAGCGTTCGGCGCTTCCAATGGTTGGTCTTCGCGCAGCCGAGAGGGCTCGGCTGGTGCTGTTGCTCCTGCAGCTGTTGGCCTTTTGGATGGTGGGGCGGGTCGCGGGCTGGCCGCGCGGGTTCCCGCTCGACGACGCGTGGATTCATCAAGTCGTAGCGCGGGTCCTGGCGCAGACCGGCACGTTGGGCTTTGTCCCGGGCGCGCATGGCGGCGGCGCCAGCAGCTGGCTCTGGGCCGGGCTCTTGTCGCTCAATCAGCTGCTATTTCACGCTCCGCCCGCCGTCTACGCAGCCGCGCTGAACGGAGCCTTTTACCTGGCGTCGGGCCAGCTCGTCTTTGGTTTGCTGCGGCGGGACGGCGTGGCGCCGTGGCTGGCGCTCGCGCTCAGCGCCGCCTTTGCGTGCGGCGGCAACTTCGTCTGGTTCGCGTGGAGCGGCATGGAAGCGACGCTGGTTGCGTTGCTATCGTTGCTGGCCATTCACAGCTGGTTCGCCGCCGAGCGCTGGACGACAGCGCTCGGCGCGGGGCTGTGCGTGAGCGCGCTGTTCTTCACCCGGCCCGAGACCCTCGGCTTGGTGTTGGTCCTGGGCCTGGCCAAGCGCCGCAGCTGGCGCGACGTCGCGCTCTTGCTCGCGGCGGCGCTCGTGGCCTTGGCGTCGTACGCGGGGCTGAATTGGCTGCGCACCGGCGCGCTGTTTCCTGCCACGCTCGCTGGCCGCCGCTGGCTGTGGCTTTTGCCTTTCCCGGGCTGGTCGCGGCCGCAATTGACGGTCGAGCTGCTGCTCACCTGGGCAGATCGCTTGGCCGAGTACAGCTTGGGCACACCTTCGCCGCTGCTGTTTTTCGCGGCCCTGGGCTTTGCGTTGTGGGGATTGATAGCGCTGGTGCTGGCCAAGCGTTGGCGCACCCTCGCGCTCGTCGGTTGGGCCGCGTTGCACCTGGCCACCTACGCGCTCTTGCTGCCCGCGCTCGGCCACGGCGGGCGCTATCAACCGCTCGTTCCGGCGACCTTTTGCCTGCTGGTTTGCGAGGGCTTGTTCCGGGTGGCGATGGACGCGAGCCAGTTGCTACGGCTCGGCCCTCGGGCGCTGGGCGTGGCCCGGGGCGCGCTGTTCGGCGCGCTGGCTTACCCCATGGTGCTCGGGCTCGTTGCTTGGGGCTCCGCGCACGCCGTCGCGGTCCAACACGTGGAGGCGACCGAGGTCGCGATGGGTCGAGCCCTCGCTCGCCTGCCCAAACAAGCGCGTGTCGCCAGCTTCGACATTGGCGGAATCGGTTACTTCGCCGACCGCCCGGTGATCGATCTGGGCGGTCTGGTGCACCCCGAGCTGGTGACGCGCCTGCAAGCCGGCACCATCGCCGAATACCTGCGCGAGCAGCGCGCCGATTTCGTGATCTTGCCCCTGGGCTACCAGACAGATTTCCCAGATTTCGCGAATTTCGGCGAGATTTTGGGGCTGTTTCGCAACCCCAAGCTCGAGCTGGAGCCGGCGTTTCAGCTCGCTTCGCGCGGTAAGCCTTGGCTCGAAGGCGCGCGCGCGACGATGCACAGCGCGCCGCGCCAGCGCCTGTACCGTATTCGTTGGCCTGACGCGAGGCAGCCATGATGCGCCGTTTCGCCGGGCTCGCGCTGGCCTTGCTGCTGTGCGCTTGCGAGGTCCAGGAGGTCGCCGGCACCACCTGGCAGACCTCCAACCGCGAGCTCGAACGCGCTGCGCGCGCCGGCTACCCCGCTCGCATCGTGTTCGCGCCCATCGACGCCGAAGCCGAAGCCGAGCGCTGGCGGCTAGACCCCTCCCGAAAGCTCGCGCTCATCGTGATCGGCGAGAGCGACGTGTTCGTCTTGCCCGCGCCCGGCTCGAGCTTTCTCGCCCAACCGGCGGAGCGTCAGGCGTTCGTGCGGCGTTGGGTGCTGCCGTTCGTAGGCCAACGAGATCTCGACGGCGCCGTGCGAACCGCGGCGCGCGGCTACTGCCGAGAGTTGGAAGAGCGCGGCGTGCTGCCTCGCTTGCCTCCGTCACCGCCCATCGGTATGCCCAACCCCTGGGCGCACACGTTTCCGAGCCGCAATTTCGACTGGGGCTTGGCCGTGACGCTGCTGGTAACGCTGCTGGCGGCCGGGCTTTCGCGGCTAGCGTTGCGGCGCGCGGGCGCCGGTGGGAAGGCGAACCCGCTGCCTCAAGGCCCGAGCGACTCCTGATAGCGGCCGAGGCTCTCGAGCAGCTGCGGCGCCACGAGCTGCTGGGGCAAGGCGCGCGGGGGCCGCGCCAAATCGCCCGTGCGCACCAGCGTGTCGACCTGCGTGAGTTGGTCCCGCACCAGGCGCAGCCGCGACGTGGTGGCGGCCAGCTGGTCCACGGTGGTGTTGCCGTGCTCGTCGACCCGGAACAGATCCGTCAGCACGGGCTCGTCGCCACGCAAGCGTCGCAAGTCACGCCCGTCGAGGCCGCCGGGCTGCGGTGTTCCGGTCAGGGCCAGGAGCGTCGGGGCAATGTCGACGAGGCTGGCAGGGCTGACGTTCACGCTCGGCGCTAGGCCGGGTGCCCGCAACAACAGCGGAATGCGAATGGAATCTTCGTTCAAGTCCGTGCCATGGAACTGGAAACCACCCTGGAACGCCTCGCCGTGATCGGCGGTCACGATCCACGCGGTGTCTGCGTGGCCCTCCAGCGCGCGCAGCAGACGGCCCAGCTGCAAGTCCGCCGAGGCCACCTCGTGATCGTAGCGGTCGAGCATGCTGCTGCCGAATTGGGGCGCGCCCGGGTGCTGGGTTTGGGGATCGTGAGCGTCGTACAAGTGCAGCCACACGAAGAAAGGCGCTTTCTGCTCGGCTAGCTTGGGCAGCAGGGCGTCGAGCGTGGCCGCGTCTTCTTCGGTCGAATCTTCCAAAATGACGTGGTCCCAACCGAACGCCAAGCCTTGCCTCGCGATGCGGCTGACGCCGTGATTGCCAGCCGCGATGGTGGTGTAGCCGCGGCTCCGCAGCACCGACGGTAGCCACCAGGGAGGAGGCGCGGCCGGTAGCGTCAACGTGACGACGAGGTGCTCGCCAGGGGCCAGCTTGCCCTGCCACGGAAAGTCGAGCACGCGCTGATTGCTGATGGAAACAGGCCGCCAGCTGAGGCGCCGCGGGTACAGCCCCGAGAACACAGAAGGCAGCGCCAAGCAGGTCCAGCCGCCGGAGGTATAGGCGTTGTCGAAGCGCACGGAGCTTGCGGCGAAAGCTTGCAGGTTGGGCGTGCTGGGGCGAGGGTAGCCGTACGGCTGAGTGTGGTCGGCCCGGAGCGCGTCGATGGTGACGAGCACGACGTTGAGCGTCGGCGCGGGCAAGCCGCCGTACGCCGTACCCGCTACGCTGGCGACCGGACGAGGCGCGTCTCCGTAGTGACAGTTGTCGTCGATCCCGTTTCCCGGAATCTCGCGCGCCCGCGGCGAGACCTGCGCGTCGAAGGGGCCGCAGTCGCCGCCGCCGAACCAATGCGAAAAGCCGTCTCCATCGAAGTCGGTCAGCGCGCGCGCCAGCCGCACCCAGTTTTCCGCGTGGGGCGCGCGCGCCAAGGCTGACCAGGTGCTGGCCGGCACGCGCGTCACGACCAGGAACGCGGCGCCCACGAGGCCGAAGGCGAGCGCGCGCAGGATTCGTTCGCGCCGCGCGAGCACGCCGCTCAGCAGCGCGCCGGTGGCCAGCGCCGCGCACCACCACGCGCTGCCGAACAACGCCCAGCGCGCCGCCGCATACGAGCGCAGCCAGCTTTGGGTCGCCTCGAGCATGCCCAAGAGCACGCCGGCCAGCGCCGACGCGGTGGCCAGGGCAATGCGCCAACGCTTCTTTTGCGGCGCGTCCGCGCTTCCGTACCAGCGCAGCGACGCCGCGAGCCCGGCTCCCCACGAAAGCGAGCCGAGCAACGTCGCCAGCGCCATGGCGGGGTGACCGCCCTGCAGCTTTTGCCAGGCGCCTAACGGCACCGCCACGCACCAATAACCCAGCAGCGCTCCGACCCCAGCCTGCGCGAGCCTCGCGCCCGGCAGTAGCCTCAGCAGCCGCTGCGCACCGAACGCCACGAGCCCGCCCGCAACGCCGAAAAGGCTGGCCAGGCACGAGCCCGCCGCCAGCCCGACGGACGGGACCAACAGCGCTGTCAGCAAGGCCGCGCCCAGCCCGCCCGAAACCGCGAGGGCCAGCGCGCCGGGCCGCGCCGGCGCAAGCGAAGCGCGCGAGCTGGTGCTGGTTGGATGCTCGGGCGGCTCCGTCAAGCGCGAGTTGGTCGGTTGAGCAAGCGCCGCGAAAGTTAGCATGGCGCCCGGCTTTCATACTAACTCGAGGCGAGGAGCCGAATTGAGCACGCAAGATGCCCCGGGCGAAGCTCGGACCGAAGCCACGGCGGCAGACAGGCGTGGCGTCCGCGTCGCCCTCACCGCGGCGCTCATCGCCTTCGTCTCGTTCTTGCCCGCGCTGTGGGCCGGCTTCGTCTACGACGACACGCTGCTCATCGCCCACAACCCGCAGGTGCAGGGCGCGCACGGCATCGCCGCGGCATTCTCGCAGCACTTTTGGCAGACCACGGAGCTCGGCTCGCGCGGCGTGGGGCTCGTCTACTACCGCCCGCTCGTCACGCTCAGCTTCGTGCTCAATTGGCTGGCTTTCGCCGGCGCGGCGTGGGGTTTTCACCTCGTCAACTTGCTCTTGCATGCGAGCGCGGTCTTCTTGGCCGCTCGGCTTGCGCTGCGCTGGCTCTCGCCCAGCTGGCCGCTGGCAGCGCTGGTAGCCGTGGTGTTCGCGGTGCACCCCACTCGCTCAGAGTCGGTCATCTGGATCGCCGGGCGAACCGATTTGCTGATGGCGATCTTCGTCCTGCTGAGCGTGGAGCTTTCACACGCGGCGCGGCGCGCGGCACGCCCGCTCGGCTTGGCGCTGCTGTCGCTGCTCGCGTGCGCCTGCGCCTTGCTGTGCAAAGAAGGCGCGTTCGTGCTGCCCGTGTTGCTGTTGGCCGACGCGCTCCGCGACGAGCCGGCTGCACTGTCTCGGGTCTCGCGTCGGCTCGTGGGCGCGGCCGCGCTACTGTGCGTGGGCTATTTGCTGCTGCGCTTCAGCTTGCTGCCGGTCAAAAACGGCCACAGCGCGCTCTTGCCGGCTTACGGTTTCATGACCGTCGCCACCTATGTGGAGCGGCTGGTTTTCCCCTGGCCCCAGACATTCTTCTACCGCAACCTGGTTTGGGACGAGCACGGCGTGCAGTACCCGTGGCTGATCGTGGCCCTGGGCGCGGTGCTGGTCGTTGCGTACCTGGTTGGGCTTTGGGCCGCCTTTCGCCGCGATCGCGCGGCGGCGGCGTGCTTGCTGGCGGCGGTGCTGTTCTTGGCGCCGGTGCTGAACTTCTTCGAAACGGGCATCTTCGTTTCGGTGTCGGACCACTTTCTTTACGTGCCGCTCTTGCTCTTGCTCCTCGGCGTGGCGCGCGCTCTTTCGGGCGTGCTCTCTCGCGTGCCCGCTCGCGCCTTCTTGGCCGTCGCGGCGCTCTTGGTGGTCGTGTGCGCGGTGCCCAACACCTTGCGCGCGGCCGATTTTGCGAGCGAAGAAGCGCTGTGGACTCGAGAGCTCGAAATCAACCCCGACAACCCCGTCGCGCTGGAGTGGCTCAGCACCGAACGAGCCCGGGTGGGCAAGCCGGTCGAGGCCGTCGCCATGCTCGAGCACGCGCTCGGTCCGCGCGGCAAGCAGTACCTGCTGTTGGCCGGCCCGGGCGGCAACGGCATCCGCCACCTGCGCCGGGTGGTGTTGACGGCGGCCATCACGCCCGACGGCGATCCGCGGCTGCTGCAGCTCCTGTACGACGAGCTGCTCGGCTTCTGGCGCGGCCAGGCTACGGGCAAAGTCGCTCGCGTCGGCAGCTTGGTCTTGGGCCGCGACAACGCCCAGGCTCACTTGAAGAGCGTCGCCATGCCCCGCGACCGCGCCGATCTCGCGGCTGAGCTGGCCACCGTCGCTTCACGGCTGGGCCACCACGACGCGGCGCGCGGGTGGCTGCGCGCGGCGGCTGAGTTTCCGCTCCCGCTCTTGCCCAATCCGCTGAATCTGGTGCTCGTCAAGGCTCGCGTGGGAGACTACGAGGGCGCCCAGGCGGCGCTCGAGCAGCTGCAGACGCAGGGCGCCGCCTTCGCGGGCGAAGAAGCGAGCGCGCTCGAGCGCCTCCGCACCCGGCTCATGCGCGCGCGAGCGCTCGAGCAAGCCATCGCGCAAGCCCCCAGCGAGCGCAAGGTGGTGGTGGACGCCTTGTCCAAGCTCGAGCTGGGTGAGTTCTTGCTTGCCTGTCGCGCGCTTCGCCCCGCCTACGAGCAAGCGCCCGATCGCCAAGAGGTCGCGCAGCTGTACGCGCAAGCGTTGGTGTCCGCTCGCTTGGAAGCGGAGGCGCGCCGGGTGATCGGCAGGGCGCTCGGGCCCGACGCCGCCGAGCGAGTGTTGGCGAGCCTGCGCAGCTCGCTGAGCCCGATCCAAGCCACGCTGCCGCCCGCGCCCGACACCAACGACTGGTGGTCGCCGTAGACCGGGCCCCGACTCAGCGCGGGCGCGTCGTGGGCTTGGTCTTGGCGGCCAATTTGGCCTCTTCGGCGGCCTTTTTGGCCAGCTCGTCCATGACCTTTTCGTTCTTGGCGGCGGCGCTGGCGCTCTTGGTCAACACGGCCGCGCCCAGCACGAGCTTGCCGTTCGACCACAGATCGTATTCGAGCGTGACGCCGTCGTACACGTGGCGCTCCGAGAAGCCGTCCGCGCCCATCGGCGTCACCTTTTCGATCTTTTGCGGCGCGCCCAGGTGCTCTTGCAGCGCCAGCGGCTGCATCCCAAAATAAAGATCCGGCAGCAGCGCGCCGTTGAAGAAGCCGTATTCGATGATCGAGCCATCGGCTGCCCGCTTGGCCTCGCGCCCCTTGCGCGACACGCGGATCTCCGTCGTGGCGCCGTTTTCGAGCTTGAAATCGACGGCGCGTCCGACGTAGCGGCACAGGGTCTCGGTGCTGTCGTCGCACGGCGCGCCCATCAGCCGCTCGATCGTTTGCTTGGTGGCGCCAAAGCGAATGGGGCCGATGCCCTGGCCAGGCAAGATGGGGAAGGGCGTGCCCATGCGCGGCGCCGTGAACTCGACGCGCTTGGGCCCCTGGCCCGGGATCACGTTGGCGGGGTGCCCGATGCTGTCGACCGCGCCCTGGCCGACCGATGGCGCGGGCGGCGCGGCCATGGCGCTGGCTAGGGCCTGGTTTCGTGCTTCCACGGCCGGCCCAGAGTCTCCTCCGCGGCAACCGTCACAGCCAGCCAACGAGAGGCCCAGAGCCAGAGCAGAGACGAGAGACAGGGCGGAAACGACTGAGCGCATGGAACCTCTTGCGAGCGTGGTTGCGGTAGCCCGCGACCCGCGTCATTAGCACACGAATAGCTCGACCCCGAAACCCCAACCGCGGCTATCTATTCCCTCCCTCGACCGAGAAAAGCGCTTGGTAGCCTATCCATCTTCCAGCTCCGTTCCTGCCCGCCCGGCGTCTGCCAACTCGGTTGACGACCAGCTCGCGCGGCGCTTCTTGTTCGTGACCGGCAAAGGCGGCGTGGGCAAGACCAGCGTCGTAGCCGCGCTCGCCGAGCGCTTCGCGCGGCAGGGCAAGCGCGTCTTGGTCGCCGAGACGAGCCCCAAAGAGCACATCTCCGGCCTGTTCGGACGCGCGTCTTTGCCGACGCAAATCAGCGAGCTTTCGCCGCGCTTGTATGGCGTGCTGCTCGACGCCGACGTCGCGCTCAAGGAATACGGCGCGCTGGTATTGAAGAGCGAGCGCTTGGTCGGGGCTTTGTTCGACAACAAGCTCGTACACGGCTTCTTCCACGGCGCGCCGGGTCTCAAAGAGTGGGCTGCGCTCGGCAAGGCTTGGTACCACTCGACCGAGCTCTTGGCCGATGGCTCTCCGCGCTTCGACGTCGTGATCTTGGACGCGCCCGCTACCGGCCACGGGCTGGACATGCTGCGGGTGCCCAAGACCATCATCGAGCTTTCGCCGCCCGGGGTCCTTCGCACCGACGCTGAGCGCGCCTGGGCGCAGTTCCGTGACCCGGCCCAGTCGGGCGTCGTGGTCGTCACTTTACCCGAGGAAATGCCCACGAACGAGAGCGTGGAGCTGTGCGGCGCGCTGCGCTCCGAGCTCGGGCTGCCGCTCCTGGCGGTGATCGTGAATCAAGTCGTGCCCGCGCTGTTCGGCCCGGCCGAGCGCGACGCGCTGGCCGATCTGCAAGAGCCGAGCGAGAGCGACGCAGCGGCGCTGGCGCTCGGCGCTGGCATCCGTCGCGCCGCGCGCGAGCAGGTGCAGAGCCAGAGCATCGAGCGCTTGGCTCAGCTGGGCGCGCCGCTCTTGCAGCTGCCGTTCCTGTTCGAGGGCGCCAGCAGCTTGCCCGCCGTGCGCAAGCTGGTAGGCGCGCTGGCCTCACAGGGCTGAGGCGGCGTCTGGATCCAGAAACCACACGCCGTCGCGGGCGAGCTGGATGGGCGTCGCGACCACGTCGAGCGGGTCCATGAAAGCGCGCCGCACGGGCTCGGCCTTGCCGGCGCCGCTGCCCAAGACCAAGCACAGCCGGGCCGCGCGCAGCACCGGCGGCGTGAGCGAGAGGCGCTCGGGCGGCGGCTTGGGGCCCGTCACCGGCAGTACGCGTCGCGTCTCTTCACTCAAGGCGGCCGCGCCCGGAAACAGCGACGCCGTGTGCGCGTCTTCGCCGATGCCCAGCACGACTACGTCGAGCCGCTCCGGCAGCTCGGCTTCGTAGGAGCGCGCGGCGGCCTCGCGATCGGCCAGCTCACCCTGCATGCGGTGCACGCGCTCGGCCGGAATTCGAATGCGATCGAAGAGCGCAGCCTTGGCCATCCGATAGTTGCTGTCCTGGTGATCAGCAGGCACGCAGCGCTCGTCACCGAAGAACACGTCGATCCGTGACCAATCGAGCGGCAAGCCGGCCAGCGCTTCGTAGGTCGCTTTGGGCGTCGTTCCCCCGGCCAGCGCGAGCGACGCTCGGCCACGCTCGGCGAGCGCGCGGGTCAGCTCGAGCGCAATGCGCGCCGCGGCTCGGGCCGGCAGATCTTTCGAGTCACAGACGATGCGTTCCATAGGGGCGGAATCATAGGCGCGCCTGGCAATCCGCGCTATGGTCGAGCTCCTTAGCTCATGGCGGAATCGGCTGTCTCTGCAGGCCACGTGCTCGTCGGCCGCTATCGGCTCGAAACGATGCTGGGCCAAGGCGGCATGGGCACCATCTGGCGCGCCCAGCATTTGGTGCTGAACGCGCCGGTCGCCGTCAAAGTCATCGACCGCACGGTGATCCCCGACGAAGAGACGCTGTCGCGCTTCATGCGCGAGGCGCAGTCGGCGGCGGCGCTCCGCAGCCCGCACGTGGTGCAAATCCTCGACTACGGCATCGACGGCAAGGTGCCGTTCATGGCCATGGAGCTGCTGGAAGGCGAGAACCTCGCCCAGCGCATCAAGCGGGTGAAGCGCCTCACCCCGGCCGACACGGCGCGCATTCTCTCGCACATCGGTCGGGCCATCGCGCGCGCGCACGAGGCCGGCATCGTCCACCGCGATCTCAAGCCAGAGAACGTGTTCTTGGTGAAGAACGAGGACGAAGAGATCGCGAAGGTGCTCGACTTCGGCGTCGCGAAAATCGAGCGTCACGCGCTGGAAGAGGGCACCCGCACCCGCACCGGCTCCATCCTGGGCACGCCGTTCTACATGAGCCCCGAGCAAGCTCAGGGTAATCGCACGGTCGATTCGCGCTCCGACCTATGGTCCATGGGCGTCATCGCGTTCGAGTGCTTGACGGGCAAGCGGCCATTTTACAGCGATGGCCTGGGTGATCTCGTGCTGGCCATCTGCGTGCGAGAGATTCCCCAGCCCTCGGCCGTGGCCAGCGTGCCCATCGGCTTCGACGCCTGGTGGAACCGCGCCGTGGCGCGCGATCCCGAGAAGCGCTTCCAGAGCGCGCGCGAGCTGACCGACGCGCTACGCGAAGCGCTCGGCCTCGAGCCCCGCGACAACTCGCGCGATGGCCTGCGCGCGGCCCCCGCGGTCGAGGTCACGAGCGCCCCCGACGCGCCCGACACCGCTCGCGACACTCCCCCCACCGATCCGGTGCCGGGTCTTCGGCCTTCCAGCGCGTTCACGCACTCGCCCGTCACGGTCCGGGCAGATGAAGTGGCCGAGCCGCACGCGGCCACCATCGTGGCGTCCGCGCCGGGCGACGTGCCCGCCTTGACCGAGCGGCAGTTCGGCATCACGCAAAAGAGCCCCCCGTCGGCGGCGCCGCGGCCCAGCTCCGACGGCACCGGGCTGGTCATCGGCGTCGCTGCGGCCGCTTTGTTCGTCGGTTTGCTCGCGGGCGTCATGCTGCTGCGCGGCCAGCGTGACGGCGAAGCCGATCAGAACCGCGCCTTGCCGGCGCCGCTACCGGTGTCGCCCCGGCAACCGAGCGAGCCGCGCGTCAAAGCCAAAGCGCCGCCCACGCCGTCGGTCTCTGCCTCGGTCTCGGCCCCGGCTTCCGCTTCGCAGCCCCTGCTCGAGTTTTTGCCGGGCGACGCTCCCACGACTCCTCCCGTCGCCTCCAGCGCGCCGGTCGAGCCTCGGCCCGCGCAAAAGTCCGACGCCCCGGCGGCCTCCGCGAGCAGCGCTCCGGGCGCGGCTCCCGCCACCACCTCGCCCGACGGCGGATGGGTCAAACCGGCTTGGGCCATTCCCGATGGTGAGCCGGTGCGCCGCGCTCCCGTCTCCGAGTGAGCAGTCCTAGCTAAGAATATCCAACAAAGAGGAGGAGCGACCTTGATCCAGACGCGCGCGCAGCAGGATGGGCTTCCGCACACGCTCGTGGTTTCGAACTTTCCGGTGTCGCCGCCGGGGCCATCGTTCGAACGTCGAAACCCCGCCAATCGTGACGATTTGGTCACGGTGGCGCCCGTGAGCTCGCGCGAGCAAGTGTTCGCCGCTTGTGAAACGGCGCGGGAAGCCGCCGTGGCATGGGCACGCGTTCCGGCTCCCGAGCGCGGCAGGCTGCTCGGTCGGCTGGCAGCGCTGCTCAAAGAAGAGAAAGAGCGGCTGAGCCGCTTCGTCTCGCGCGAGGTAGGCAAGCCTTTGCGCGAAGCGCGCGGCAGCGTGCAAGAAGCGATAGACACGGCCGAGTTTTTTCAGAGCGAAGGGCGGCGCCTGTACGGTCAAACGGTGCCGAGCGAGCTGCCGAACAAGGAGCTCTTCACGTACCGCCGCCCGCTGGGCGTCGTCGGCCTGATCACGGCTGGCAACTTCCCCATCGCCGTGCCCAGCTGGAAGATCGTGCCCGCGCTCTTGTGCGGCAACGTCATCGTCTGGAAACCGTCGGACGACGCGCCCGGCACCGCCGCGCTGTTCTTCGAGCTGCTGCGGCGCGCTGGCGTGCCCAGCGGCGTGTTGAACATCGTCCACGGCGAAGGCGCGGGCGGCGCGGGCGAGTTTCTGATCGAAGCCGTCGACGCGGGCTTGATCGACAAAGTGTCGTTCACGGGCTCCACGGCCGTCGGTCGCAAAATCGGCGAGGTGTGCGGGCGGCGCCTGCAGGTGCCGTCGCTCGAGCTGGGCGGCAAGAACCCGCTCGTCGTGCTGGCCGACGCCGATTTGGAGCTGGCCGTCGAAGGGGCTGTGTGGGCCTCGTACGGCACGGCCGGCCAACGCTGCACCAGCGCCGGCAACATCATCGTCGATCGCCGCGTCATGCCCGCGTTTCGCGATCGCTTCGTGCGGCGCGCCAGCACGCTCAAGATCGGCGACCCGCTCGACGAGCAAAACGACTATGGGCCCTTCATCAACCATCGCTTTTTGGAGCGTTGGATCGAGCAGCGCGCCACCGGCTTGGCCGAGGGCGCCTCGCTCTTGCTCGACGGCAAGCGCATCGGCCCTGGCGAAGAAGTGGCGGGCTTCAGCGGCGACGCCGGGCGCGGCCTGTACGGCGCGCCCCGCCTATTCGACAACGTGCGCATCGACATGCGCATCGCCCAAGAAGAGTGCTTCGGCCCCACCATCAACCTGATCGAGGTCGACGGCTTGGACGAGGCCATCCGCACCGCCAACGGCACCCCGTACGGCCTGTCCAGCGCCATCTACACGCGCGACGCGCACGCCATGCTGCGCTTCAAAGAAGAAATTCATGCGGGCATGACCAGCATCAACAACAGCACCACCGGGGCCGAAGCGCATCTACCGTTCGGCGGCAACGGCTGGTCCGGCAACGGCACGCGCGAATCGGGCATTTGGGTGCTCGATTCGTACACGCGCTGGCAAGCCGTCAACGTCGATCTCTCGGGCAAGCTCCAGAAAGCGCAAATCGACCTGGTCGATCCAGAGGGCGCCGCCACCGCGCCGCTCGGCGCCGCGCTCTCCGCAATTCCGTAGCCTGGCTCGCAGCAGGCGTGCCCCTTAAGGGCACGCAGGCGGTCCCAACCTAGGGATCGCCGGCCTCCTCGCACTCCGTGAGCGGCACGCATTTGCCGGCGGCGCTACAGCGCGTGCTGAAGCACTCTCGGTCGATGCTGCAAGCCTCGTCCAGGTGCTTGCTTTGGGCGCAAAGCTTGCTGTCCGGATGGCAAAATTGCCCATCTGCGCAGGGCGCGGCGCCGAGGCTGCCGTAACGGCATTCTTCGCCCAAGCCTGGCTTGGGCATACAAGTGCCGGTTGCTGGTTTGACGCCGACGTCGCTCGTGATGCGGCAATATTCGTCGTCGGGGCAGGCGTCGGGCGTCGAATAGGTGCAAGCACTGCCGGACGCAACGCGAGGCCGACAGCTCCCCACGGTGATGTCGTTCTCGACGCGCGTGGTGCAGACCAAATCGTCGCCGCACAGCGGCTCACGAAGCGGTTCGCACGGTTCGTCGAGCTTGGCCTTGGTGAGGCTGCCCCGTTCGACGCACGTGCCGGTGTCGGAGTCGTCATCGGGGTCGAGCCCCGAGCAAAACCCGTACGCCCGGCAGCGCAGGCTGGCGCTACAGGCTTCACCCAGCTTGGCGGTTTGGGCGCATTTTGGGGCGCCGGCATCATCCGTTTGGCACGCGAGCTCGGGCGCGCAGCGGCGGCTCGTACAGTCCTCACCCAGCGCGGCCGGTGCGGCGCAGACGCCCGGACAGCTGGAGCCGATCACGCATTCTTGCTCGACGCATTCGCTGTCCAGCGTGCATGCTTCACCCGCTTGCTTGGTGCCGACGAACACGGCCAAACAATTTTCTTCCAGCACGAAGTCGCAGCTGGCCGTCGCGATCGCCTCGAGGCACTGAGGCACGGCGGCGGCGTGGTATTCGACGCGCCCGTCGGCTACGGCGACGGCCAAGGGCTGAAAGCCTTCTTCGCGGAAGAGCCGCTCGAAGTAGCTCGCGCAGCGAGGCGGTACGAGCGCGGTGGCCGCGGTGTAGCAGCGGTTCAGCAGCTGGCAGACGGCCTCGGCATAGACCTGAGGAAAGTCTTCTATCGCCGTGTCCGGGCCGACCGTGACCCCGCCGCCTTGCGCAAGCGAGCCCGCGCTGGCGTGCCCGCCCACGCCGGTGCTCCCTCCGTTATTCGCGCCTTCTGCCGGCGAATGCTGCGTGCCGCCCGAGCACGACACCGCACACAAGCTCACCGCTACCCCCGCCACCCATAGTCTAATTTTCACCCTAAGCTCCCTCGCTGATCGCTTTTAGCGAATCACGTCTCCAGATGCCACGCAAGCCGCCGCTCGAGCCGAGCCCGCCGCAGCGAGCGTGCGCGTGCCAGCAGCGCGAGACGATGACGAGGTGGGATGAAGCGATTGACCCACCGCCGCCGGAGCCAAGAGCCCCCTCTGGCCGCATTCAAAGCGAGACTTGAGCCGTAGCGGGCTCCAGGCGTCACCTACCGCTATGGCGTTGCCGTGCAGAGGCCTGGTCGTCGTGGGTGTGGCTGCAATGTTGCTGGCTTGCGGCAACGCGGCCGTCGACGGCGAGCCGTTGGGGGAGGCTCGACAAGCGCTGAACGCCTGTAACGAAACCGTTCCCGCCCTGCGCGCGGTCGACGGTTTTCCAGCATACGCGCAGTGCTCCGGCGTCGAAGACGGCGCCATCTGGTCGAACAACGGCATCGACACGGCCGCCAGCTCACAAGGCGCAGGCTGGGTAAAGACGCAGTACAGCGGCGGTTACCAGTGCACCGAGCTCGCTCGCCGCTACAACATGTTCCGCTGGGGCATCGACTACCAGCACGGCAACGCCGGCGAGTGGTGCGACGGCGCGCTGCCCAGCACGCTTGTGCTCGCCACCTCGCCCGCCCACGGTGACTTGATCGTGTTTGCTCCGGGCAGCTGCGGCGCCGACGCCACGACCGGTCACATCGCTATCGTCGACACCGTCGATACGGCCGGCGGCAAAGTGACCATCGTGGAGCAGAACCAAGCTGGGCGGCGCTCGACCGCGCAGAGCTGTGCCAAGTGCTTCCTGCACGCGGTCGCCAACGACGGTAGCGCTGGCGGCGGGGGCCACGGCGGCTCGTCGTCTGCAGGCTCTTCTACTGGCGGCTCGTCGTCTGCAGGCTCTTCTACTGGCGGCTCGTCGTCTGCGGGCTCGTCTTTTGGTGGCGGAGGAAGCTCAGCGGGCAGCGCGCCGTCGGGTGCGGGCGGGCCGTCGGGCGCCGGCACGTCGTCGTCCGCTCCGTCCGCTGGCGGAAGCGATTCGGGCGGCCCCGCCGTCACGGGCGGCTCCAACAGCGCAAGCGGCGCCCCACCCGTGAGCAGCAGCCCCGGCGGCGGCGAAGCTGGCGGCGGCCACGCCGGCACGCCCGATGCCAGCGACCAAGCCACCTCCGACGACGCCGGTTGTAGCGTCGCTCGCGTCGCGAACGTCGCCGATGCGCCCACCTCGACGAGCCTCGCGCTGCTCGGCCTCGCGCTGCTCTCTCGCTCTCGGCGCCGGCCGCGCCCAACCCGCTGACGCCTGGCTCGGAGCCCCGGCGGCGATCTTACGATTGGGCCAGGACCCGCTTGCGCCGTGGCAGCGCGCGCCCGGCAGGCTTGGTCACGGGGCGCGTCTCCGGCTTCACGCGAGTGCCCAAGATCCAATCGAACCACGGATAAGAGACGCACCAATTGGCGTCTTGGTTGGCGCCCATGTGATGGTCGTAATGGTGGGGCATGTGCTTTTTCCCCCACTCGACGTCGATGGGCGCTTTCCGATGCCGATACAGGTAGTTGAAGCTGGAGAAGACCACGGCAAGCGTGAAATATGGCGCGACCTGGAGCAGCGGCAGGTGCAACACCGCGAGCCCCATGATGCCAGCGATCTCTTTACCCCGGTCTTTGTAGCTCCAAAAGGGCGCTTCGTAGCCCTTGTCGTACATCGCGTTCTTGCGTGCAACGCGGTGGTGCTGCGCCCAATGAAAACGGAAGGCGCTGCCCTTGTGTTTGCCGAGGCCGTGCAGGACGTATTTGTGAGTGAGCCACTCGACGGCGTTTGCGTGAAGCAAGCCGAGCGCGAGGCCTAGCACCATGTTGGGCTTTCTTGGCTGCTCGCCGCGGCTAAGCGCTCACGCGTCACTTCTCTAGTGTGAACGAGCTTTCGCGCCGAGCAATGTAAGCAAAGTCAGTTTTTCGTCACGCCATGCGTGGCGTCACACGCACGCGGCGCGTGACCTTTTCGGTGATGAGCACCGCAGTGTGTCGCGAAGTGTGCGCGGGAAGTTAGCGGCGACGCTTCTGCTTCGGCTCGATCGCCGGCCGCGCTTTGGCTTTTGCTTTGGCGCGCGCTTTGGCTTTTGGCTTGGCGCGCGGCTCGGCTTTTGGCTTGGCGCGCGGCTTGGCTCTTGCTTCGCGTGGCCGGATTTTCGGCTCCACTTTCGGTGATTTGCGCGGGCGCGCGGGGCGGCGGCGCGGCGCGGGCCGCGCTTCATCGGAGCCCAGCGCGTGCAGGGCCAGCAACAAGTGCGACGTCGCTGCAACCCAGCGATCAGCGCCGAAGTCTTGAAAGCTTTGCAGAGCCTGCTGCAGGTCCAGTCGCGCGTCGTCGGCGAGTGGTAGTTGCTCCAGTTGCTTCAGACGCGCGCGCAGCTCGCCGGCGGCTCGCTCGAGCGCGGTGCTTGGCGTGCTGGGGCGGACCGTCGCGGCTTGCTTGGCCAGGGCCAGTGAGCTGCGACCCGCCAAGCCCGACTGCGCGTCGAAGTCTTGCTTCACTTTGCGGAAGTACTCCGCGGACCGGCCGCCCAAGATGATGCTCTGCACCACGTCGAACGCCAAACTGAGCAGGTCGGGAAGGGGCGTGCCGTGCTCGTCGGTTCCGCGATCGTTGCCGCGGCCTTCGGTCAGGTACCCGAGCGCATGCACGATGGGCCCCACGTTCACGGCCTCGCTCCCGTCCGCGAGCCGCACAATGCCCGTCTCCCGCAGTAGCAGTGTGTTGGGTTCAGTCACGCGCCGAGCGTAGGGGAAAGCCGGCGCGCGGTTAATCCGAACGTTTACATCGGAAAAACCACTGTGACATTGGGATTAATCTTCGAGAAAACGTGTTTCAACGCGCGGCCGGCGTCGGAAACGTCGTCGCCACCCCCCCGAACCGTCCCCGTAGCCGAACACGGCTTACGGAGGTCTCTCCGTTGCTTTCCTACGCGCCCATGCTCCTCGAGTTACGAACGATTTGCAGCGTGGCCGCTGTGGCCGCCCTTCTTGGCGGCGTTGGCGCGGCCCATGCCCAACCCGGGCCTGCCGCGGTGGCCCGCCCCGCGGGCAGCACCGACACTCCAAAGAGTGAAAATTCGCTCAGGTCGCTGCTCGAGATCGCAAAACAGAACGCCCCCGAGGTAACGCTGGCCCAAGCGTCGCTCACCTCGAGCCGTTCGCTGTTGGCAAACGGCAAGCTGGCCCCGCTCGGCAACCCGTATTTGGAGCTCACGGCCGAGCGTGGCGACAAGAACGTCACCAAAGACGTGGCTCTAAATGGGACACTTTGGTTGCCGCTCGAGCTTTCGGGGCAGCGCCAGAGCCGCGGTCGGGAGGCCGAGAGCTTCGTCCTCTTGCACGCAGCCTTCGTCGATCAGGCCCGGGCCCGCGCGGCCGCGCGCCTGATTCGAGCCTACGGCGCCGCGGTCGTGGCCGCCGAGCGCGCCAGCGTCTTGTCAGAGCTCTTAACGAGCGCGCGCGCCGAGGTGCAGCTCGTAGCCGAGCGCGTGAAGAACGGCGACGCCATTCAGCCGGACGCGTCTCTGGCGGCCGTCGAAGGCGCCCGGCACGAGGTCATGTTGGCTGAAACCCAGGCCGAGCTATCGCGCGCCAGCGGTGAGCTGGCCGAGATCCTGGGCCGCGACGCGCCGAATCTGGCCGGCGCCACCGAGCCGCCGGCGCTCGGCTCGGGCGTCCGCACCGTCAAGCTCGGCGAGCTCCCGCAGACGCAATCGCTAGCGGCCGAGGCCCGCTTCCACTCGTCGTCGGCCGAGCGCTTGCGAAGAGAGGGGCAATCGCCGCTCAGCTTGGGCCTCGTCGCCGGCCGCGGTGACTTTGGTGAGACCCGCCTGGGTGGTGGGCTGGCCTATGCCTTCCCCCTGTTCCGCGCGAATCGGCCGGAGGCGGCCCGAGCCAGCGCCGAGGGGGCGCGCGCGTTGGCCGAGAAGAGCGTGCACGAACGCCTGGCGCGTCGGCGCTTGCGCTTACTCGTGGACGAGCAGGCACACCTGATGCGCGCGCGCTCGGTGCTGACGACCACCGCGCTGCCCGCCGCCCAGCTGGCGGTGAGCGCGGTCCAAGAGACGTATGCGGCGGGCAAAGCCGAGATGCTCGCGGTCTTGCTGAGTCGTCGTGAGCTCTCGTCTCTCAGCCTGCGGCGCCTGGAGCTGCTCTTGCAAGAGTGGCACCTCGTCAGCGAATACGTGGAAATTACAGGAGATTTACCGTGAACACCGAGTCATCCGAAAGCCTGCCCGCGTCCACCAGCGACAACCCCGTGGCGGAGCCGGCTACGCCACGCGCTCGCTGGCGCAAGCGCCTGGCGCTGGGCGGAGCGGGCTTGGCCGTGCTCGCGGGTAGCGTCTTTGCTTTGCAAGCGCGGGGTGAGGCTGCCGCGTCCGCCGGAGAGGTCGCGGCGGACGTGCCGCGCGTGGCTGGCGAGCAAATCCGCTTCTCCGAGGCGTTCGCCCAGCGCGCTGGTCTCAAGCGGGCCAAGGTTCGCTTGGATCAGCTGGTGCCGGTCGTGGCGGCGGTCGGTACGGCCGACTTCAACGCCGAGCACGTGGCCGCCGTCGGCACGCGGCTGCGCGGCCTGGTCAGCAGCGTGCGCAAGTTCGAAGGCGACGTGGTGGAAGCGGGCACGGTCTTGGCGCGCATCGAAAGCGCCGAGCTGGGCGAGGCGCAAGCGGCGGTCAGCATGCTGGCGGCCGAGCGTCACGCCGCCGAGCTCAACGCCGAGCGTGAAGCCCGCCTGGCAGAGCGCAGCCTGACCACCGCGCGCGAGGTGGAGCTGGCCTCCGTCGAGGCAAAAAAGGCCGATCTGCTGCTGGGCGCGGCCAAGCAAAAGGTCACCGCGCTGGGCGGCAGCGCGCGGCCGGGCGAGGTGGTGCTGGGCGCTCACGAGGTGCGCTCACCCATCGCGGGGACGGTCGTGGAGCGCTTCGTCGCGCCCGGTCAGTTCGTGGAAGGTCAGCTGGTTGCGTTCAAGGTCGCCAATTTGGACCATTTGTGGATCGAGCTGGACGTGTTCGAGCGCAACTTGAGCCGCGTGGTAGTGGGCGACAAGGCAGAGCTGCGGCTGCTGTCGGCGGGCTCGGATCTGCTGCAGGGGCGCGTGGCCAAGGTCGCTTCACGCATCGATCAAGAGACGCACAGCGCCAAGGTGCGCATCGAGGTCGAGAACAAAGATCGAAAGCTGCGGGTCGGCCAAGCCGTGCAAGCGACCATCCACACGAGCGGCGGCGATCTTGCGCCGCGCCCCATCGTGCCGACCAGCGCCATCACGTTCGTGGACGGTAAGCCGACGGTTTTCGTAGCGGCCGGCCCCCACGCGGTGCGGGTCGCGACGGTGCAGCTGGGCGCCAACGACGACGACGAGACCGAGATCTTGGCAGGCCTCACCGCCAACGACGAGGTCGTGACCGAGGGCGCGTTCGCGCTCAAGAGCGAGCTGTTTCGCTGATGTTGGCGACGCTGGTTTCTGCGTCGATTCGCGCCCGTAGCGCGGTAATCGCGGCCTTGTGCTTGCTGCTCTTGGTGGGTGTTTGGGCGGCGCGCACGCTGCCCATCGACGCGCTGCCCGACGTTTCGCCGGTGCAAGTGTCGGTGCTGACGAGCGCGACTGGCCTCTCGCCGGTAGAGGTCGAGCGCACCGTCACCACCCCGATCGAGAATGCCTTGAACGGCGTGCCCGGCGCCGTCGATCAACGCAGCGTGTCGCGCGGCGGTCTGTCGGCCGTCACGGTGATCTTCCGCGACAGCACCGACATCTGGTTCGCGCGGCAATTGGTCCTGGAGCGGCTGCGCGGCATCGAGCTGCCGGCCTCGGCCACGGCGCCCGAGCTGGCGCCGGTGTCGTCGGGCCTGGGCGAGATCTTTCAGTTCGTGGTGCAGAGTGAGCAGCACTCGGCCATGCAGCTGCGTACCCTGCTCGATTGGGACATCGTGCCCAAGCTGCGCAACGTCCCCGGCGTGGTCGAAATCAACACCATGGGCGGCGAGCTGAAGCAATTTCAGGTCGTGCTCGATCGCGCGCGGCTCAAGGCGCACGGCCTCGCCATCAACGACGTGGTCGAAGCGCTGCGCTCGGCGAACGTGAACGCCGGCGGTGGCTACATCGACCGCCGCGAAGAGTCGTTCACGGTGCGGGGTCAGGGCATGCTGGGCGGAGCCGACGAAATCGGCGCCGTCATGATCCGCACTTCTGCGCAAAATACGCCAGTTTTGGTGCGGCAAGTCGCCGACGTCACCGTCGGCCCCGCGCTCCGCCAAGGCGTCATCACCCGCGACGGCAAGGGTGAGGCCGTGACCGGCATCGTCATGATGCTGCTCGGTGAAAACAGCCGCGAGGTCGTGCAAGCCGTCGGTGAGCGCGCCAAGCAGATTCAGAAGACCTTGCCCCCGGGGGTAGAGCTGAAGGTCATCTACGATCGCAGTGATTTCGTCGGCCGCACCTTGAGCACGGTGATGAAGAACCTAGCCGAGGGCATCGGCATCGTCACCCTCGTGCTGTGGCTGTTCTTGGGCAGCTGGCGCGGGGCGATCTCGGTCGTGCTCGGTATTCCGGTCGCCATGACCATCGCGCTCTTGGGCATGCACGCCTTCGGCGTGACCGGCGACTTGATGTCGCTCGGCGCCATCGACTTCGGATTCTTGGTCGACGGCCCCATCGTCATCCTGGAGGCGGTGATCGCGGCCACCGCCGGGCGGCGCTTGGTCGGCGCGGCGCGCGCGGGCGCCTACTCCGAAATCGCCGGCGCGGTGGCGCGCCCGGTCGCGTTCGCGGTCGCCATCATCATGCTGGTGTACGTGCCGCTCTTGGCCCTCGAAGGCGTCGAGGGCAAGATGTTCAGGCCCATGGCCGTGACCATGGCGTGCGCCCTGTTCGGTGCTCTCGTCTACGCGATCGCGTTCTTTCCTGCGGTTTTGGTGGCGTTGGTGCCGCCCGCCAAAGGCCACGGGCCGCGTTGGCTCGAGTACTTGGCCAAGCGCTACGCGGCCCTCTTGCCGAGCGTCGTGCGCTTTCGCTGGGCATGGATTGGCGCGGCCGCGGTCGTGCTGCTCGGGTCGGGCTGGCTGTTCTCGCGCCAGGGCGCCGAGTTCGTGCCACGCATCTTCGAGGGTGACGCGGTGGTGACCATCCGCCGGGCGCCCAGCATTTCGCTCGACGCGGCGCTCAAGCTGGATCTGGCGGCCGAGAAGGTGCTGCACGGCTTCCCCGAGGTCATGACCACGCTGGGCATGACGGGGCGCGCCGAGGTCGCGACCGATCCGGTCGGCAACGACAACACCGACATCTTGGTGCGGCTGAAGCCGCCGACCGAATGGAGCTCGGCCAAGGATTTCGACTCGCTCTCTGAGCAATTCAAGAACCGCATCGAGACGCAGGTGCCGGGCACGTTCGTCTCGGTTTCACAGCCCATCGAAGATCGCACGAACGAGTTGATCAGCGGCTCACGCGCCGACGTGCAAATCCAAATCTTCGGCAACGATCTGTCGAAGCTGGCCGAGCTGGCCGGCCAAGTCGCCGAGCGCGTGCGGCGCATCGAAGGCACGGGCGACGTTCGCGTCGAGCGCGTGCTGGGCGCCCCCACCATCACCGCCTCGGTCGATCGCGCGCGTTTGGCCCGCTACGGCGTGCGGGTCGAGGACGCCTTCGCCGTGATCAGCGCCTCGCGCGAGGGTGTGGCGGTGGGGCACCTGTACGAAGAGGAGCGGCGCTTCGAAATTCGGGTGCTGTCTCCGCCCGGCTCGCCCACCACCGACGGCATCGGCGACTTGTTCGTCGAGACGCAGCGCGCCGAAAATATCCCGCTGCGTGAGGTCGTGGAGCTGACCGAGAGCGAAGGGCCAACGGCCATTCGGCGCGAAAACCGCATGCGCGCCATCCGCGTGGACGTCAACTTGCGCGGCCGCGATTTGGTCTCGTGGGTGAACGAAGCGCGCGGCGCCGTCACGAGCTCGGTGGCGTTGCCCAGCGGCTATCGCGCCGAGTGGGGCGGACAATTCGAGAATTTCGCGCGCGCGCAGGCCCGCTTGGCGATCGTGCTGCCGATCGTGGTCTTGCTCATCTTTGGCATGCTGCTCGGCATGTTCCAGGACGTGCGCCTGGCCGCGGCCGTATTCGCGCTGGTGCCGCTGTCGCTGGCGGGCGGCATGCTCGGGCTGACCTTGCGCGGCATGCCCTTCAGCCTGCCGGCCGCGGTCGGCTTCATCGCGCTCGGCGGCATCGCGGTCTTGAACGGCGTGGTGATGGCCAGCGAAGTGCGTCGCCGGTTGGATCTGAGAGAGCCGCTCGACGTCGCCGTCACCGCCGGCTGCGCTCACGTGTTGCGCGCGGTCTTGACCACGGCGGTCGTGGCCGCGCTGGGCTTCTTGCCCATGGCCACCGCGACCAGCGCGGGCGCGGAGGTCCAGCAACCGCTCGCCACCGCCGTCGTGCTCGGCATGTTGATCAGCACCCTGCTCACGCTGCTCGTCCTGCCCGGTGTGCTGCGCGTCTCGCTGGTGGGTTATCGCCCAGCCGAGCCCGTGCCACGGGCGAGCGCGCCTGCCGCCACGAGCGATCCGGCCCTGGCTCAGGCGGCCACCGTGTGACTAAAGCTCCAGCTGGAGTTGAGCCGTCAAGCGGGTGCTCGAGCGCTCGAAATACGGATAGGCCGGCAGCGGCTTGGGAGAATCGAGGACGGGCGTACCTCTTTGCACCTTGGCGCGCCGCACCTCGAGCAGGAGACGCGCGCGCTTTTTGTACGGCACGGCCACGCCGCCGCTCAGCTCCAGGCGCCGTCCAACGTCGTGCTCGCGATCCAGGTCCAGCCATTCGGCGCGTACGGCAGGCGTGAGGCGCAGCCAACCTGCGTGCACGTCGTACGCGGCCAGCACCCAGGCCGCCCAGAACGAGCGCGCCCCGTAGCGCTCGGCCACGTCCACCCGATCGCCCAGCAGCCCTTCGGCGCGCAGCATGAGGTGGTGCCGTTCGAAGGTGGCGTCGGCGCCGTAGGCCTTGCCGGCGGCCCAAAGCTGCTCACGCGGGTAGAGCGGATCGGGCGGATTGGGCAAGACGTCTTTGCCAGAGGTCTGGAAAGGCCGTTTGTAGTCTTGGCTGGTCGGCATGCCGACCGCGTTCACGCCGAGGCGCAAGCCCTTGAGCGGCTTTGTCTCGAGCCGCGCGCCCAGCGCGCCGAGCGGCGAAGCGTGCTCGTTCTTGGCATGGCCGCCGAATACGCCCAGCGTGGCGCGCAAGAGCTTGGGCTTCGCCAACGGCGCCACCATCAGCTCCACTCCCACGTCGCGGCCCGCAAAGCCCAAATTCTTGATCAAATCGTCGGCCGCGCCCAAATCGCTCAGCTCGAAGCGCGCGATTGGATCAAGCTCCATGGTCGAGAAGGGCAGCTTGAGCACGCCCACGGCGACCTCGACCCGCTTGGGCAACGGCCGCACGGTAGCGTAGGCCTGCTTGAGCACGTTCTCGGGGTTACCGAGCTTGGCAAAGTCGAGGATGGCTTTGAAGCCGAGCTCGGGCAGCGGCTCGGCCCCCAAGCGAACGAAGAAGCGCTGCAGAGCGAAGCCGTCGCCCTCGTGCACCAGCACGTCTTCGCGCAGCGCGTAGCCGGGGCGCGCGTTGCGGCTGGGCTTGGCGAAGGTCTGGCGGTAGCGCGCTTGCAGCAGCACGCGCAGATTCAGCGCGCCGCCGTTCAGGCCCTCCCGGCTCTTGCCGTCCGTCGGCGCAGCAAGGTCGTCGCCGAACGGATCCCCCGTGAACGAACCTCTCGCGGGCTCGGGCGCAGGCGCGCGATCGAGCTCGCCTTTCGCGGCTCGATTCGCTGCGTCTTGCGCGAGAGCGGGGGATGAAAATGAGAGCGCAAATAGGGCGCCCAACAGCCAGCCGTAGCGAATGCTCAAGGGATCTCGTAGCCGGTCAGCTCGGTGACGGCGCCGGTGCTCGGGTTTTCTTCACGGATTTTGCCCACGCCGGCCGCGAACCAAAACAGCTTGGTCTCCGGGCTCGTCAGGTTGTCGCGCTGCACCTTCACGGTCGTGAACGTGCCGGCTGGCACCGTGAGCCGTTCGGCGGCGGCCAGCACCGTGTAGGTGTGCGTGGTGCTACCCAGCTTCATGGCGCCGGGCGCGCAGTTGGAGGCGCTGCTCGCCACGACGCACAGCTGCGTCCACGCGTCGTCCAGGGTCACGGTGTCGCCGCTCGCGGTCCAGGCCTCGTCGTAGCGCAGGAACGCCGGGTCGTAGCTGGTAGTGATCGCGACCACGTCACCCACCTCGACCTGTTTGTAGGCGCGGTACACGCGGCTGCCGTCGATGACGTGCGTGCTGTGGGTCTGCTCACCCTGCGCGTCTTCTTGATCCGAGAGCACGAACGCGTCTTCACCCTGGTAGGTGGTGCTGGTGACGGTGTCCGTTTCGTCCCACGGATCGTCCACCAACGTGGTGTGGTGGTAGGTCCAGCGGCTGCCGTCCACGAGCGGAAAGTGGCTGAGCTTGCCGCCAGCGCTGGGCCGTGGCCCGTCCACGCTGCTGGCGCCCGCGGCAGAAGAATGGTCGGGCGCTCGTCCGATATCGTACGGGTCGCTCGGCGCGCCGCCGCCAACGCAGCCAACGAGGGCCAGGGCCGCGAGCGGCGCCGCCGCCGCGCGAGCGCGTTCTACGCGTACTTTCGACTCGACCATTTCGGGCATACAATGGCTACGGTTGAAACCACTCACGCGACGGCACGCCTCCGCCTGCCACGCGCCTGTACCCCCCAGCAACTAAAGCGATCAGGAATGAAAGAATCTATCAGCGCCGCCGACTGTCTCACCTGTTACGGCAAGGGAGAGATCGTCGATGACTTCGGACCGAGCCGTTGTCCCGACTGTGGCGGCGCTGGCAAGCAGCTCGACGGCAACACGCAAACCGAGTGGCGTCTGCGCGACATCGAGGGCGGCCACGTCGGCACGGCCCACGGCTGCGAAGCGGACGTGCGCTGGCTCGCCTTCGAGCTGCGCCGCGCGCGCGCCGCCCTCGTGCAAATCGTCAGCCGCAGCCAAGACGCCGACGACACCGACGAGCTCGCGCGCGAAGTGCGCCACGTGGCGGCAGAGGCGTTGTCCCTCTATCAGAAGGTGCCGTGAGTCACCCCTGACGACAGCACGGTGGCTACGCCGGCGCGCGTGCTTACGGATAGACGCCGAGGTTGACGGTGGGCTGCGCGTCGTCGGCAGACAGCGCGACGGGGCGCGACATCGCGATCAAGCCTAGCGCGATGGCGAACAACAGCGCCGCGACGCCCAGCTGCTGGCGCGCGCTCATCGACTCGACCAGCTCTTGCACCTGCAAGCTGAGGTGCCCTTCGCGCCCGCGCAGCTCGCCGAAGGCATTGCCGAAGCTGGCGCGCGCGCCGCGCGGCGGCGTCGGCGGCGTCGGCGGCGGTGACCACTCGTCGTCGCTGCTTGGTTCGTTGCGTTCGAACCAAGCGGGGGCGCGCCGGGCCGCGGCTTCTGCTCGAGGAGCGGTGCGGCGGCGCGTGCCGCGTCCGCTCCGGTCGTACGCGCGGCGCAGCGCCGGATCGAGCAGCACCTTGGCCGCCACGTTCAAGCGCGTCGTGCGAGGCGCGGCTTCCGGATCGCTCTGGTTCAGATCGGGATGGCTGGCCCGCACCTTCTGGCGGTAAGCGACGCGGATCTCCGACTCGGTCGCGTCCGGTAGCAGCCCCAGCTCCCCGTACAGATCAGACTCCAGGACGTCTTTACCGAGTCGCATCGAGCCTCCGATTATCCCGCAAGAATCAGCCTAGACAATGCCACGCTTGCGAAGTTCCTCGGCCTGACGGATTTTCGGGGCATGGAGCCCGACCGTACCGTCCGCCTCTTCGTGTATGGCTTGCTGCTCCAAGGTGAGAGGGAGCACGCCCTCCTAGAAGGCGCGGAGTTTTTGGGCGAGAGCAGCACGGCCCCCGAGCATACGCTGGTCGACCTGAGCTTCTACCCGGTGCTGCTCGTGGGTGGGCACGTCGCGGTCGTCGGTGAGCTGTACGCCGTCAGCCTCGAGCTGCGCTTCAAGCTGGACGTCCACCACCAGTGCCCGGCCCTGTTTCGGCGCGTCGCTGTGCAGCTGGCTGACGGAAGCCGAGCCGAGACGTACGTGATGGACGACGAGAAAGTACGCGGTAAGCGGCGGCTTCGAGGTGGCAGCTGGCGTGGACGTTTCGAGCCGCGCAAGAGCAACGTGCCCCCCGGCCCGATGACGGAATACGCGCGAAAGCGCTTCAGCTGATCCGTCGCAACAGGCGTGTTAGCGTCGGCCTGGCCTCGGTCGCGCGCGGAGCGTGCCCGGGTGAGGTTGGTCCCCGAAAGTCATGAGCACACCTTCGACGCTGCTTCTGTGCGCAGGCGCGGCCGCAAGCCTCGCGGGGGTTTGGAGCTTGGCGGGTTTGTCCGAGAGCTCTCCGCTCCGTAGCACGCCGCGCGTCGTCGCCGCGACTTCGCTCGGGCTGCTAGCCGCGGCCATCGTTTATGGTCGCTCGCCAGAGGAGCTGCGCGGAGAGCTTTCGCTGCCGTTGTTGTTCAGCGGAGCGAGCGTGCTCGCGTTGTCGGTCGGCGCGGCCAAGATCGAAGCAGCCTTGCTCGAGAAAGACGGCCCGCGTGTGGTACGGCGCGCCAGCGGCATCGTCGCGGGCACGTTCTTCGGCATGGCCGCGGTTGGCGCCGCCAGTCTGGACCTGAGCTCCGGGTCGCTGGTCCAAGCGCGCTTGGGCTGGGTATTGATGTTCGCGCTGGTCGTCGCCACGTTGATCACGTTCGCGGGGCGCGCGCGCTACGCGGGCGTGGGGCTACTGGCGCTCGGCAAGCGCTCTCTGGCCCTGTTGTTCGTTGCTTTGGCGCTGTTGGTCGGCGCGCGGCTCACCGCGGCCGCGACTCCTGCGCCGCCGCCCGCGCCCACGCCCGAGGTGCAGGCCGTACCCGCGCCGCCTGCCAGCGTCGAAGCGGCCGCGCCCGAGGCTGCGCCCAGCGCCGCCCTGTCCGCCGAGGCTGCCGTCGCGCCGCCCGCCTCTGCGGATCCGGTGGACGCCGTCGGCAGCGCCGCGCCCGCGGCCACGCCGGCCGAGGACGCCGCCGAGAGCGGCCCGGTTAGAATCGAAGCGCTCTCGGTGCGGGGCCTGCAGGAAGCGGACGCGCGCGGAGGCGTGACCCGCCGTATGGATCGCCTAGAGGCTTGCCTGGCGGAGCCGAAGAACGCGCAAAAGGGCACGTTGTCTCTGCGGATCGTCATCGACACCTCGGGCAGCGTGGCCGTGAGCCGCGCCACCGGCGGCGATCTCGACGGCACCCCCCTCGGCGCGTGCTTGTTGGCCGTCTTCTACAAGATGGGCTTCGCGGTGAAGGGCACGGCCAGCGCGAGCTTCGAGATCACGCTGCGCGTGCCTTGAGGCCGAGGCCGAGGCCGCGTGCGGCGCCGCGCCCGCGCGCTGAATACACGCGACCACACTCGGTTTTGCCGGCAACTTTTCGGAAACCCGGGCCGCGGCAAAGTTGCGGTGAAGTCCGGCTCCGAAGATGGTAAGTGGCTGAGCTCCCTCGAAAATTCGCATGGACACGGCCGCCGAAGAGCTCCCCCGCCTCGTCATCGAGAACCTCACGCCCCAGCTGGACGGGGGCCGCTACGCGATCAAACGCCTGCTGGGCAAAGTGGTCGACGTCGGCGTGAACATCTTCAAAGATGGTCACGATCTGATCGCCGCCCACATCTTGTATCGGCACGGCTCCACCGGCGAGTTTCGCAGCGCGCCGCTCACTTATCACTTCGAGGTCGACCGCTGGTTCGGCTCGTTCAAGGCCGATAGGTTGGGGCGCTGGGAGTACACGGTCGAAGCCTGGCCCGATCGCTACGGCACCTTTCGCAGCGACCTGGGCAAGCGCCTGAACGCCGGCCAAGACGTGCGCTCGGAGCTGCTCGATGGCGCCGACATTCTGCTCAAGCTGTCGCGCTTCTTGAAGGGCGACGCCGGCCGCCGCATCAAAGAAGCCGCGCAGAAGCTGGCCGACCCGAGCCTCAGCCTGGAAGAGCGGCTGCGCGTGGCCTTCGCCGATGACGTGCTGGAGACCGTGCGGGTGCCGCTGCTGCCCGGCGACGCCACACGCCTCCGGCCGCTACCGTTGATAGTCGATCGCACCGAGGCCGGCTTCAGCGCTTGGTACGAGCTGTTCCCGCGCTCCCAGGGCAAAGTGCCCGGCAAGCACGGCACCTTCGCCGACACGGCCCAGCGCCTGCCCGAGATCGCGGCCATGGGCTTCGACGTGATTTACCTGCCGCCGATCCACCCCATCGGCGTGACGCACCGCAAAGGTCGCAACAACTCGGTCACGTGCGAGCCGCGCGACGTCGGCAGCCCCTGGGCCATCGGTGGCATCGAGGGCGGCCACGACGGCGTCCACCCCGAGCTAGGAAGCATCGAAGACTTCGACCAGTTGGTGAAAGAAGCGGGTGAGCTCGGTATCGAGATCGCGCTCGACTACGCGCTGCAGTGCTCGCCCGATCACCCGTGGGTGAAGGCGCACCCCAACTGGTTCTTCGTGCGCCCGGACGGCACGCTGCGCTACGCGGAAAACCCGCCCAAGAAGTACGAAGACATCTACCCCATCAACTTCTGGTCGGACGATCGCGAAAACCTGTGGAAGGCGTGCCGTGACATCGTCTTGTATTGGGTGTCGCACGGGGTGAAGATTTTCCGCGTCGACAACCCGCACACCAAGCCCCTGGCGTTTTGGGAGTGGATGATCGAAGACGTGCAGCGCGAGCACCCGGACGTGATCTTCTTGTCCGAGTCGTTCACGCGGCCCAACCGCATGAAGTCGCTGGGCAAGCTCGGTTTTTCGCAGAGCTACACCTATTTCACCTGGAAAAATTCCTCGTGGGAGCTGCGCGACTACCTGACCGAGCTGACCACGACGGACATGGCCGAGTACTACCGGCCCAATTTCTTCGCCAACACGCCGGACATCTTGCACGAGTACCTGCAGCACGGCGGCCGCGCGGCGTTCCGCATCCGCCTGGTGCTAGCGGCCACGCTCTCGCCCATCTACGGCATCTACAGCGGCTACGAGCTGTGTGAAAACGCCGCCGTCAAGCCGGGCAGCGAGGAGTACCTGGACTCGGAAAAATACGAGATTCGCGTGCGTGACTGGAACGCGCCCGGCAACATCAAACAAGACGTCAGCAAGCTGAACCGCATCCGCGCGGAGAACGGTGCCCTACACGAGCTCACCAACCTCGAGATGGTACACAGCGATTTCGACGGCATCTTTGCCTACCGCAAGCACGCGCCCGGCAACGAGCTGCTCGTGATCGTCAACCTGGATCCGCACCAGGCTCACGAGAGCATGATCGACGTGCCGATCGCGGCCATGGGTATCGACGCCGAAGAGCCGTACGAAGTGAACGATCTGCTCACGGGCGCCCGCTACACCTGGCGTGGTGCTCGCAACTACGTGAAGCTCGACCCGAGCGAGCGCGTCGCGCATCTGTTCCGCGTGACGCGCCGCGCCTGAACCTGCGCTGAACCCCCCGCATGCGTACTCGCCCTGGCTCTCCCTATCCGCTCGGCGCCACCTGGGATGGCGAAGGCGTCAATTTCGCCATCTTTTCTCAGCACGCAACCGGCATCGAGCTGTGCCTGTACGAGAACGAGACAGCGACCCAAGAGCTGATTCGAATCCCGCTGTTGGAGCGGACCAACCGCGTGTTTCACGTCTATTTGCCGGACGTGCGCCCCGGCCAGCTCTACGGCTACCGCGTCGACGGCCCGTACGCGCCCGAGCAAGGCCACCGCTTCAACCCGCTGAAGCTGCTGCTCGACCCGTACGCCAAGGCCATCTCGGGCGAGGTGCGCGGCTTGGACGAAATGTTCGGCTACCGCCTGCGCGATCCCGAGCTCGATCTGTCGAAGAGCGATCTGGACAGCGGCCCGTACATGCCCAAGTCGGTCGTGATCGAGACGGCCTTCACTTGGGGCGACGACCGCCCGCCGAACGTGCCTTGGAGCCGCACGCTGATTTACGAGTGCCACTTGCGCGGCATGACCATGCGCCACCCGGGCGTGCCCGGCCATTTGCGCGGCACCTACTTGGGCCTCGCCTCCGAGGCGATCATCGATCACCTGCGCTCGCTCAACGTCACGGCCATCGAGCTGTTGCCCATCCACCACCCCTCGGGTGAGCGGCGCCTCGAAGATCTCAACCTGACCAACTACTGGGGCTACAACACCGTCGGCTTCTTCGCGCCCGATCCTCGCTACGCGACGGGCGCTCACGGCCAGCAGGTGACCGAGTTCAAGACCATGGTGAAGGCGTTTCATCGCGCCGGCATCGAGGTCATCTTGGACGTCGTCTACAACCACACCGGCGAGGGCTCGCAAGACGGGCCCACCGTGTGTTTTCGCGGCATCGACAACGCCTCGTACTACCGGTTGAACCAGCAAAATCCGCGGCATTACGTGGATTTCACCGGCTGCGGCAACAGCTTCAACGTGCTCCACCCGCGCGCGCTCCAGCTCGTGCTCGACAGCCTGCGCTACTGGGTCAACGAAATGCACGTCGACGGCTTCCGCTTCGACCTCGCCTCCACGCTGGCGCGCGATCCTTACGAGTTCGACTCGTTCTCGCGCTTTTTTGCGCTCGTGCAGCAAGACCCCGTCTTGCAAAAGGTGAAGCTCATCGCCGAGCCTTGGGACCTCGGGCCCGGCGGCTACCGGCTCGGCGGCTATCCGCCCGGCTGGGCCGAGTGGAACGGCCGTTACCGCGACTGCATCCGCCGCTTCTGGCGCGGCGACGAAGGCCAGGTGCCCGAGCTGGCCTCGCGCTTGTCCGGCTCGAGCGACATCTTTCACGGCGGCGATCGCGGGCCCTACGCCAGCATCAATTTCATCACCTGTCACGACGGCTTCACGCTCAAAGACTTGGTCAGCTACGAGCGCAAGCACAACGAAGCCAACGGCGAGGACAACCGCGACGGCAGCTCCGACAACGCCAGCAGGAACTGGGGCGTCGAGGGCGAGACGCGCAGCGCCCAGGTCTCGCGCCTGCGCGAGCGCATGATGAAGAACATGCTGGCCACGCTCGCCTTCTCTCAGGGCGTCCCGATGATTTCGCACGGCGACGAAATCGCGCGTACCCAGAAGGGCAACAACAACGCCTACTGCCAGGACAACGACCTCAGCTGGCTGCAGTGGGATCTCGATCCGGCCCAGACCGAGCTGCTCGAGTTCGCCAAAAAGGTGTTCGCGATCACGCGCACCAACCCGCTCTTCCGCCGCCGCCGTTTCTTCGCCGGGGGGCCGATTTCCGCTCACGGCGTCAAAGACGTGTCCTGGATTCGGCCGGATGGCGCGGAGATGACCCTGGAAGACTGGGGAAACCCCAAGAACCACATCCTGGGCATGTTGATCCCGGGTGAGGCATCGGACGACGTCGACGAGCGCGGCCGCCCGAATCGAGGCCAGTCGCTACTGCTCTTACTGAACGGGAGCAACCGCTCGCACAAGTTTGCCCTGCCCAGCCTGCCCCACAAGGGCCATTGGCAGGAGGTGGTGAACACCGCGCAGGCAACGCAGCGCATCCAAAAAGGTAGCGGGATCAATGTTGCGCCGCACTCACTTGTGCTGCTTTGCTACCTCCTCGACTGATGGCTTCCTTCATCCGCACCCCAGGTTTTCAATCTTCGGACCCAGTCTTGTTGGGGGACGTCGAGAAGCTCACCAGTCTGATCGAAGATCGCTGTCACGAGCCGCACGCCGTGCTGGGTGCGCACCCGGCCGAGCACGGAGGCGGCTCGGGCATCGTGGTACGCGCGTTCCACCCCGACGCCACCGGCTGTGAAGTCGTCATGGGCGGCAGCTCGTGGCCCATGGCGCTCTTGGCGGGCGGCGTGTTCGCGGTGTTCTTGGCGGGGCACCGCTTACCCATCGATTACAAGCTTCGCTTTCGTTTCGCCGACGGGCAGACCTGGGAGCGAGAAGACCCGTACCGCTTCTTGCCCTCGCTGGGCGACATCGACCTGCACTTGATTGGCGAGGGCAACCACCGCCGGCTGTGGGAAGCGCTGGGCGCTCACCCCAAGACCATGAACGGCGTGCACGGCGTCGCGTTCGCGCTCTGGGCGCCCAACGCGCTGCGCGTCAGCCTGGTGGGCGACTTCAACCGTTGGGACGGACGGCTCGTGCCCATGCGCGCGCTGGGTGGCTCGGGCATTTGGGAGATCTTCGTGCCCGGGGTCGGCCCCGGCATGCTCTACAAATTCGAGCTGAAAACGCGAGACGGCGCGCTGCGCTTGAAGACGGATCCGCTCGCCCGCGAGATGGAGCATCCGCCCGCTACGGCGTCGCGGGTCAGCGTCTCGCAGCACGGCTGGCGCGACGACGCCTGGATGAAATCTCGCATCGGCAAGGACATCCAGCGCGAGCCCGTCAACATCTACGAAGTGCACTTGGGCTCGTGGGCGCGCGTGCCCGAAGAGGGCAACCGCTGGCTGTCTTACCGCGAAATTGCTCCCCGTTTGGTGGAGCACTGTTTGCGGCTCGGCTTCACCCACGTCGAGCTGATGCCGATCGCCGAGCACGCGTTTTATCCGTCTTGGGGCTACCAGGTTACCGGCTACTTCGCGCCCACCGTGCGCTACGGCACCCCCGACGACTTTCGCTACTTCGTCGACTACTGCCACCAACATGGCCTGGGCGTGATTTTGGATTGGGTGCCGGCGCACTTTCCGAAAGACGATTTTTCGCTGCGCCGCTTCGACGGCAGCGCGCTCTACGAGCACGAAGACGCGCGTCGTGGCGAGCACCCCGACTGGGGCACGCTAATTTTCAACTTCGGGCGCCTGGAAGTGCGCAACTTCTTGGTGGCCAACGCGCTCTACTGGCTGCAAGAGTTCCACATCGACGGCCTGCGCGTGGACGCGGTCGCGTCCATGCTGTACCTCGACTACAGCCGCAAAGACGGCGAGTGGGTGCCCAACCCCTACGGCGGCCGCGAGAACATCGACGCCATCGAGTTCTTGCGCATGTGCAACGCCGTCATCAAGCAAGAGGCGCCGCACGCCTTCACCATCGCCGAAGAGTCCACGGCCTGGGGCGGCATCACCCGCGTGCCCGAAGAGGGCGGCCTCGGCTTCAATTTCAAGTGGAACATGGGCTGGATGCACGACACCTTGGGCTTCTTCCAGAAGGAGCCGGTGCACCGCAAATTCCACATCGATCAGCTGACCTTCTCGATGTTGTACGAGTACACCGAGAAGTTCATCAACAGCATTTCCCACGATGAAGTGGTGCACGGTAAGGGCTCCGTCATCGACAAGATGCCCGGAGATTTCTGGCAAAAGCTCGCAAATTTGCGGCTCTTGATCGCGTATCAGTTCACGCGGCCCGGCAAGCAGCTCATGTTCATGGGCACCGAGTTTGCCCAGCACAACGAGTGGAACCACGACGCGAGCTTGGACTGGCACATCGCCGACCACCCGCAGCGTAAGGGGCTGCAAGACTTCATCGCCGAGCTGGCCAAGCTGTACAAGGCTACGCCGGCGCTCTGGCGCGGCGACCCAACCGGCGAAGGGTTCGAGTGGGTCGACTGTACCGATCGCGAGAACACCGTGCTCACGTTCTTGCGCAAAGACGGCGCCGACTACGTGCTCATCGTGCTCAACTTCACGCCCGTGCCCCGCGACAACTACCGCATCGGCGTACCCGCCGCGGGCCGCTTCGTCGAAAAGCTGTCCAGCGACGATCTGCGCTTCGGCGGCAGCGAATACCAGACGACCACCGTGGTGGAATCCGATCCCATCGCCGCGCACGGCCGCCAAAACTCGATCAAGCTGCAGCTACCCCCGCTCGGCTGTCTGATTCTGGCGCCAATGCGCTGAGCTTCCCGGCGGCTGATCGGCGGGCGCCCAAGGTTCAAAGGGCGTGCAGCACGAGACGCGCGGCTTGCGCCAGCACGGCGGACAGGCGTTCGGTGCTCTCGGTCGAGCCCCAGCTGTACGCCGCCACGAGGATCGGCGGTCTCGAAGGCGGCCATGCGATGGCGACGTCGTTGGTAGCGCCGTTATTGCCGGTGCCGGTCTTGTCGCCGACGCGATAGTCGGCTGGAAGACCGGCGCGCAGCCGCTGGAGCCCCGTCTTGGTATCGATGAGCCAGCCGAGTAGGCGCGCCTTCGAGGCAGTGCTCAACGCGTTACCAAGCAGCAGCTCTTGCATCGTGCCCAGCATGGCGCGGGGCGTGGTGGTATCGCGTTCATCACCGGGGATGGCCGTGTTCAACATGGGCTCGTTGCGGTCCAGCCGGGAGGTCGAATCGCCTATCGTCCTGAAGAACGCGGTGAGCCCGCGAGGGCCCTCGAGCGTCTCCAGCAGCAAGTTGGCCGCGGTGTTGTCGCTGAGGGTGATCGAGGCCTCACACAGCGCCTCGACGCTCATGCCGCCCTCGCTCAGGTGCTCACGTGTGACGGGAGCGTATTCGAGCAGCGACGACGCATCGTAGACAATGCGACGATTGAGGGCCTCTTCCCCTCCATCCACCCGCTTCAAAACCGCAGCCACCAGCGGCAACTTGAACGTGCTGCACATCGGAAAGCGCTCATCCGCCCGATAGCTCACGTGCCGAGCCCTCCCGGTATCCACCGCGGCGACGCCCAGCCGCCCACCTACGCTCCGCTCCAGCTCGGCAAACCGAGCAGAGGCTTCGGGCGCAGGCCGCTTCGCGGGCGCGACGTTGCCCGCACACGCCAGGACACAAAGACTGGCGCCGCTCAAGAGTGCGCGACGATCGAGCTGGGCCGGGGAGGTCACGGCCGTCAGGCTTGCACGGATTTTTAGGTCGCGCGAATACGCGAAGAAATTGCGCAACCGCGCGCGTGGCGGCCCGAAAGGGCAGCATGTCGTTCAATTTTTCTCACCGGCTGCCGTGCGCGTTACTCGGCGCAGCTGTCGTCGTTCTGGGCGGGTGCGCGGGCCATTCGGATTTCATGACCAAGGCGCCGTCATCATACGCCTCCACGGTGACGACGAGCACCGCCACAATCGTGTTCTTTCGCGACGCCCTCGTGGGCTACGCGGTGAACATCGCAATCTTGGACCACGCCGCCAACTTCCTCGGCGACGCGGTCGCGCGCTCGGATTTCTCCGTGCAGGTGCCGCCCGGCCGCTACTTCTTCGTCGCCAAGGGCGGCGAAGGTGCCGACGCCGTGCAGGCGGAGGTAGCTGCCGGTCGGGTCTACTACGTGCGAGTCGTGCCGCGCCTGGGCATGTGGCTGGCACGTGTCGAGCTGGACCCCATCAAGCCTGGCGAACGAGAATGGGCGCGCCTCGGCCGCTGGCTCAGCGGGACCAAGCACCTGACGCCGCTCGTTCCGAAGCAACCCGTGGCCCTCGCGGACTCGGCGCTCCCCGACTGGGCCGCAAAGGCATGGGGTGCGTTGTCCCCGGCGGATCAAGCAGCGCACACGCTCGTTCCCAACGACAGCCTACCGGTGACGCAGCAGGGAATTGCGCGCAACTGAGGTCGCGGGTGTCCGAGTAGAGGCATGCCTGACCCAATCCGCACTCCAAGCTCTCCACCTTTAGTCGGTCCCAACTCCAATGCCTACGCAGACGACGTCGGCAAAATGTGCCGGGCCGATGCACCGAATAGCTCCCAGCCGCCATCGTCGCCCAACAGCTCGCAGGCCGAGCCGCCGGCGCCCGCGGTGGCAAAGCTCATCGGCGCGCTGTCTGGACCGCCCTCCGCGCTGCCCGCGCCAGCACCGCCCCCTCCGGCTTCGACCGCCAACAACAACGCCGAGCGCACCACCGAGCGAGACGCCATTCCCTACGCCGACGCAAACAAGACCGCGTCGGGAGACTCGGTGTTCGCCGGCATCGCGTTGCTCAAGGGAACCGTTCCAAAGTCAGGCGGAGAAGTCGAAGTGTTGAGCGTCTCTGCCCAAATTGGCGCGCAAACGGAGCTTCAGCTGGCCCTCCAGCGCGTCGCGGGCACGAGCGGAGCACTGAGTGGCAGCGTCGAGACCTTCAGCGCGCGAGCCAATATCGGCATTCACAATGACGACGGCAGCACCGGTTTCAATATCGGCGCCGGCGTGACGGCGCTGGGCTTCGAAGGCAGCGTCGGCGGCGCGGACCGCCTGACCTATGGGGTCTCGGCCGGAATGGGGGCCGGCGTCAGCGTCGGGGTTCGCGACGTCGACCACGATGGCAGCGGCGAGCTATGCGCGCGCGTTTCGCTTGGACCCGTTACCGTCGGTGCGTGCCTGGAGAATCCGCTATGACACAGCCCCACAGCTTCATCCCTTCCATCACCGTGCCCGCGCGGCCTTCGAGTTGGTTTGGTCGCAACAAGTCGATCGCCATCGCCATGCTCGTCATCGGCGGGCTGATCCTGGCCGTTAGCGCGCTCGCGGCCGTGCTGCTGACCGTTACATTTACGGCTCTACGTTCGTCCGACGCCTATCAACTGGCGCTGAAAGCGGCGACGGTCGATTCCGCGGTGGCCGCGGCGCTGGGGCCGCCCGTGCGGGCAGGGTGGTTCACCACGGGCCGCGTGAGCGTGAGTGGGCCGAGCGGTGACGCCAGCTTGGCCATTCCCGTCGCGGGCTCGCGCGCCTCGGGCACGCTCAACGTGTCTGCGCAGAAGTCTGGCGGCAGGTGGACCTTCAGCGTCTTGAACGTGGACATCGCGGGTCGTCCCACGCCCATCGACTTGCTCCCCGCGGGTCCGCGTCCGTGAACGCGCGTGGCCGCAGTGGCGTAGCTCTACATCGCTGATTCAGGACCGCCGCGTCGGCCAGAGACTCGTCGCATGCGGCGCCCAATGGCTAGGCCCAGCAGCGAAAGGACGATGCCTAGCGTCGTCGGTGACCCGCGACTGACGGCGTGACAACCGCAACCATCGCAAGGGGGCGTCCAATCGCCATACGTGTCGAGCGTGGCCATGCAGTCGTCGGCCAGCACGGCTTCCAAGTACTGCTCTTTGCTCAAGCTAGGCGTGCCTTCGCCACACGAAAGGGGGAAGGTTGTGCTCGAAAGAAAGTACTCACGATCGCTCTTGTCGCGTTGAACGTCGCCGGGCACGACCAGCTCGGTACCGACCTCCGGGGCGCCCCAAGGCGTCGTCACCAGCACCTCTTCGCCTACCTGCACGGTCGTCGCGGACGGCGCTCCGTGGACTACTTCCACTCGCGCCGAAGACAGCTTTTCAGTCACTTTCGCGGTCGTCACGACCTCGAAATACCCCGTCGCCCGGACATCACAAACGCAGCCGCCTTGGTGGAAGCAGTACGAAGGTTGGATCAGCGCGGCTTCTTCCAAGCTGAGCCCTGCTTCGTCGAGCCAGGCGACGAGGCGAGCTTCGTCGGCCAGCTCGGCCACACGAGCATGATTTCGCTGATGCGCGATGCGCTGAACCAATTCACTCTCGCCACTGGCATCCAGCAAATGCGCTACCGCACAGCGGGTGCCCTCGGCGTCTACGAAGTACGGGGTCGGCTCGACGAAATGCCGATTTTTCGGGAAGCGGCCGTTCGCGCGATAGGCGGCCAGCTCCCCGAGCAGGAGCTTGCGCGCCAGGCGCTGCAACGGCCGCAAGCGCGCCCGGCGCCGCCCCGCGTACGCCTCGGCGCGCAAGATGTGCTGCGCAACGCGCGCCCGTTCCACCTCACCGCAGCCCCCGATGAAGAGCCTGCCCATGCTTGTAATCGTATCATTCGCTCGGCTCCCCACAAGAGGCCGTCATCGCATGAGCCAGCCGGAGACGGGACGCGCCGTCAACGACGACGAGTTCAAGTCGAAGTGAGTCGCGGTAACGGCGAGGCGCGGACCCGGATTTTCTTACAGGAAGCTCGGAAGGGCAGAAGGGCGTGAATCTGGGGCGCCACGACGTTTCGTCGGTTGCGTCGCCCTATTTCGAGCCGTTACGGCTCTTCACGCCGCCACGCGAAGGACGGAAACGACTTGGCGCCCCACGCTCGCCCTTCCGCCCTTCCGATCTTCCTGTGAAAATCTGGGGACTTCAATCGCCGCGCTAACTGCACAGCAGGGACGCGTTCACCCGCGGACTCACGCGCTGCGGCGGCTCCGCGAGCGCCGACCGCTACTGCTACCGCTGACGCCGGCGGCAAATTGGACGGGTGATATTGACAGGTGATTATACCCGGGTAATATTCGCCGGGTGTCGGCGGGTCTTTATGTTGTCTTTGCGGGTGCGCGCTCGGTGGCGGCAGGGCCGCTGGCAGACGTCGCGGCGGTCCTGCGGAGGCGCCAGCTCAAGCATCCGGGCGAGTCAGTGCTGGTCTTCGAGGTCGAGACGGGTCGCCAGATCGAGCTCGACCTGGAGCGACCCTTGGCCGAGCTGTTGGAGCGAGAAGAGCGGGCAAAGCCGGCTGGGCCGGGGCGCCCGCGGCTCGGGGTCGTCAGTCGGGAGGTGTCGTTGTTGCCGCGACATTGGGCCTGGCTCGAAGAGCAGCCGAACGGCATCTCGGCGGCGTTACGTCGCCTCGTCGAGCAAGGCATGAAGACAGAACCTGGCAAGCAACGCGCGCAGCGCATGCGCGCCGCCCTCAGCCGCGTGTTGAGCGCCATCGCCGGTGACCGACCCCATTTCGAAGAGGCGTGCCGCGCGCTGTACGCGGGTGACGAGCAGCGCTTCGCGGCGCTCGTCGCTCGCTGGCCGCACGACATCAAATCCTACGCCGTTGAACGCGCGACGCTCGCCGGTCGCGCAGAAAGAGAGGCAACGTGAGCCCACGCCAAATCATCGATCGCGTCCAAGACACCGCTAGTTGGGTCGCCATGGCGCGCGCCCAAGAATCCGAGCGAAAAGACGCCATTTTCTCCGATCCGCTGGCGCGCAAGCTCGCCGGCCCGCTCGGTGAAGCCATGGTGCGCGACCTCAGCCGGAGGGCTGGCGGCACCTGGCCGATCGTCGTTCGCACGTATCTCATCGACGCCCACGTGAACGAAATCGTGCGGGGTGGCTTGGACGCGGTGGTCAACCTGGCCGCCGGCCTCGACACCCGCCCGTACCGGCTCGCCTTGCCGCAGAGCCTGACCTGGGTCGAGGTAGATCTGGCCGACGTCATCGGCTCGAAAGAAGAGGCGCTCGAAGGTGCCACCGCTCACTGCAAGGTCGAGCGCATCGCCAGCGACTTGTCGCTCGCGGCCGAGCGACGCGCGCTCTTCGAGAGTCTGAGCGCGCGCTTCCCTCGCATCCTCGTCATCACCGAGGGGCTGCTCTACTACCTCCAGGAAGATACCGCCCTCGCGCTCGCGAAAGACCTTCTGATGCTCCGGCCCCAACGCTGGATCACCGATCTGCACAACGCCGCCGTCGGTCGATACCTCGCCAAACACACCGGGAATGCTCTCCGGGGCAGCGCCACCATGCAATTTGCAACGGAGGTTGGCCCGCTCGTCTTCGAGCCGCTCGGTTGGAAAGCGCTGACGAGCACGTCCGTATTCAAGACCGCCGGACGGCTCAAGCGCTTGCCGTTCCCGCTGTCGCTATTCGCGCTTCTGCCCGAAAAGCCGTACGGCGTTTCCTCGCGTCCGTGGAACGGCGTGTGCGTGCTCGAGCCCGCGCGGCCTACGCCCCAGTGAGGCCGCTACGCCCATCGGTCCCTCAGAGCAGTGCAGGGCGGATGTGAGCGCCTTCCAGCAGGTAGGGCACGTGCACGTAGTCCCGCACGGTTTGGATGACGCCGCCCTCCACCTGCAAGACGACCACCGCGTGGGGCGCCCACGCGGTGCCTATTTGACGATAGTGCACGAGTGACGTCACGCCCTCCACCTCGGCAACCTCGAGCCGGAAGACCCAGCCGAGCTTGGCGTAATTGGTGAAGTATTGACCCGGGAACGGCCCGGCGGTGCGCTGGACGATCTCGAGCCTCGCGTCCGAGCCGAGAAGAGCCCGCACCCCGTCCCAATCCCAGCGGTTGAAGCGCGCCGCGTACTCGTCGATGAGCGCGCGGTGTTCCGCGGACAACGCCTGGGGAGCATGACTCTGCACCGCGCGCTCGAGCTTCTGCCGGCCCCGGTGGATGGCGGCCTTGACCGCGCCCACGGTGCTATCGGTGACCTCTGCGGTCTCCTCGAGCGAATAGCCGAGCACGTCTCGCAGCACGACGCTGGCGCGTTCGCGCGGCGGGAGAACGGTAAAAATGGCGGAGAGGGCCGTGCGCGCGAGCTCCTGCTGTTCCAAATCCAGAGCCACGTCTGCCTCACCCGGAGTCTGCTCATCGAGAGGAACCAGGGCGCGGCGACGCCGTTGCCAGTCGACGCAGCAGTTGTGGGCGATCCGAAACAGCCACGATCGCAGCGACGCGCCCTGCCGGAGCTCGGGCAAGTGATAGAAGGCGTGCACGAGGGACTCCTGCAGTAGGTCCTCTCCCTCTGTCACGCTCCCCGTCATGCGGGTGCAAAACCGGTGCAGGTCCGGCCGCAAGGCACGACACGCTTCCTCGAAATGCTGGCGGGCCTGAAGGACTTCGGGGAGCTCGGGTTCCAAGGGTAGATCTTCTCCTAGCGCTCGGGAGACGTCTGGGGAGCGGGAAAGTGACGCGTTTTTTTTCGAGCCCGGCCCGTATCGTTTCGGCGTTCGCCGCGTCTTCGGTGAGCCCCTCTGGATGGGGGCCCACAAAGGAACAGCAAAAATGCTCACCGTTTTCGATTTCGATGCCTCCCCGTCGTGCCTCACCGTCAAGATCGTCTTGAAGGAGCTGGGCGTGCCCTTCGAGCAGCGCAGCGTCACCCGCGCCGATTTGCGCGGCGCCGACTACCGTGCCCTTTTCCCCGCCGGGCAGGCTCCCGCCATCCGTGACGGCGAGCTGCTGCTCGCCGAATCTGGAGCCATCGCGCTGTACCTCGCCGAGCGCCATGGTGGGCTCATTCCGAAAGACCCTCGCCGCCGGGCTCTCATGTTCCAAGCCATGTTCGTGGAGGGCGCCTTGCTCGGGCCGGCCGTCGGCGGGCAGGGGCTACTCGCGGAGCTGGCCAAGCCCGAAGACGCCCGCAACCCTCCCCGCCTCGCCGAGCTGCGCGAAAAGGCCGTGCACGCCGGGCGTGTCGTGGGCGCCTTGCTCGGCGAGCGCGAATACTTCGCGGAGGAGCTGAGCCTGGCCGACACCCAGATGTACGCCGTCATCAGCAAGGCGCTCGCCGCGGGCGCGTTCGGGGAAGCACCTGCAAACCTGGTCGCGTGGTGCGAACGCATGACCGCGCGCCCCTCCGTACGGGCCGCGCGGGAAGAATACGTTCACTTTCGGTCCAGCAAAGGAGCGGCCGCCTAACCCACGCGGGGCCGGGAAGAGGGCGTGCTGCTCGTGAGCTGCGCCCTCAAGCTCCGCGACACGGCGGGCCGAAGCGAATGGCGTCGATGCCCACTCGCCCCGCGGTGCGGAGCCGGAACCCGAGACCCTGAAGCTTGACGGTTGGGTCCAGTGGAATGCAGGCGCTGGACCAGACACCGGCGCTCCCCGTCAACAACGGCGCCAAATCGAATACCCGCGGCTCGCTCCGAGGGTCGCACATGGTGTCGGTTTCCGACAACGAGAGCTCCGCGCTGCGGGGGCCGCTCAGCCACGCGAAATCGATCCACAGCGCGGGGGAGCTCTGGGACTTCTGGAAGTAGAAATAAAATTGCGGGCGCGACGCGTCGACGGGCGGTGTGGCGTCGGCGATCAAGAAGTAGCTGCCGCGCGCCGCCGAACACGCGACGCACTCCTGACGTGAGGTCAGCAGCTCAGCTGAGCACAGGTCCCAGCCCACCATCGGCTCGCCCACCGACGTATCGGGGATATCGGGCAAGCGCCCGTCACTCACAGGAGAAGGCGCTCCCACCTGCGGCAGCAGCGGCGTGACCTCCGCCGTCGACGAGGTGCCGGCGGCCGACGGCGAGCCGGCTGCAGGAGCGCCGCCTGTCGAAGCTCCGCCCGAAAAGGCTCCGCCCGTCGAAGCTCCGCCTGGGTCTCGGCTCGCGCTGTCTGAATACTCCGTCGAACGCCCGCCGCAGCCGAACGAAAAAAGGAGCGAGCAGGCGTAGCAGAGCCAACTCCCGAATCGAGGCATGAGAGAGAGACTACTCCGAACCGCTCGCAGGCGCACGCTCGCGGCAAAACAGGCGGCGCTCTAGTACGCTGCGCTCATCGTTTGGCTTGATGCGAAACGTCGCGCAGGCGGAGGGCGCGCGCGAAGCGAACGCCCGCCTTGCTGCCCAGCAGCCGCTGGGCGGGATAGATGCCGCGGTGACCCGAGAGCACGAAGGCGAAGGCGCAGACGATGACGACGTGCGGAAAGACGTTGGCGCCCAAGAGCTCCATGGCCATGATCGACAGGGCCAGAGGCGTGTTGGCGGAGGTGGCGAACGCCGCGGCCAACCCGACGCCCGCGCCGAGCTCGATGGGAACGTTCAGGTAGCGCGCGAGCACGTTGCCCAGCGCGGCCCCGATGAAAAACAGCGGCGTCACTTCGCCCCCCAGAAAGCCGGCCCCGAGCGTGAGCGCGGTGAACGCCAGCTTGAGCGCGAACACCGACGCCGGCAAATGCGGGTCGGTGAACGAACGGACGATGCTGGGCACGCCCAGGCCCAAGTAGTCACTGCTGCCTACGAGCTTCCACAGACCTACGACCAAGAGGCCGCCCAAGAACAGGCGCAGCGGCGCGCGGGGCAGGTGTTTTTCGCCGTGCTTTTTGAGCGCGTGCGTGAGCTCGATGAACGCGGTCGTCACCAGCGCGACGACGGCGGCAAACACCAACCATTTGAGTAGCAGCAGGGGGGTGAGCGCCACGTGGGGCACGGCGGGAAACAAAGTGTGCTCGATGCCCAGAGCGCGAGTCGTCATGTCCCCCACCAGGGCGGCGACCAGGGCCGGCACCAGCGCGTCGTACTCCAGGCGCCCCAGCACCACGAGCTCCAGCCCGAACACCAAGCCGGCGATCGGCGTGCCGAAGACGGAGCCGAAGCCGCCCGCCACGCCCGCCGCGAGCAGGTGCCGCCGTACGCGCTTATCGACGCGTAAGCGGTGCAGCAGCCAATCGCTGATGCTGGCTCCCATTTGGACGGCCGTGCCCTCGCGCCCCGCGCTCCCACCGAAGGCGTGGGTCAGCACCGTTCCCAGTAGCACCAGGGGCGCCATCCGCAGCGGTAGCTCCGGGCCGTCGTCGTGGATGGTGTCGATGACGAGGTTGTTGCCGGCCTCGATGGCTCGGCCGAAGCGCTCGTAGACCCAACCGACGGCGAGCCCGGCTAGCGGCAGCGCGTAAACGATGGCCTCGTGGCCGGTGCGAAAAGCCGTGGCTCGCTCCAGCAGCCACAGCAGCGCCGCCGAGGCGCAGCCGCACGCGACGCCGACGAGCGCGCCGAGCCACGTCCATTGAGCGATGGCCCGCGAACGCTCGAACAACGAGGTGGGGGGATTTTCTTGGGTCACGAGGCTTCTCGGTCCGGGCTTTTCGCGCCGTAACACGGGCTTCCTCCGCGGTGCAGCGCCCGTCAAGGATAAAGGCGGCGTGCGGCGCCAGCGGCCCTGCGCCATAACGGAAAGGCATGCCGCAGTCGCTCGCTCGAGAAGCGCTGGGTCTGGGGCTCCGGACCCGGCACTACCGCGAGCTGGGCGAGCCGTGGCCGGCGCTGGATTACTTCGAGATCATCAGCGAAAATTTTTTGAGTGACGCGGAGGGGCCGCGTTACCACCTCGACCGGGTCCGCGAGCGCTACCCGATCGTGTTGCACGGAGTGGGGCTGAACCTACTGGGTCCAGAGCCACCGTCGAGCCGTTACCTCGACCGCGTGGCGGCGCTGGCCGAGCTGGTAGACGCGCCGTTCGTCAGTGACCATTTGTGTTGGACGGGCGCGCACGGAGTTTCTCACCATGACCTGCTGCCCGTGCCCCACGTGCCCGAGCTGGTCGAGCTGGCGGCGGAGCGCGCGCGCCACGTGCAGCAGCACCTCGGGCGCCCGTTCGGGCTCGAGAACTTATCGAGCTACGTGGCCTTCAAGGCCTCGACCATGAGCGAATGGGACTTCTACGCGGCTGTGGTCGAGCGCGCCGCGTGCAGCTTCATGCTCGATATCAACAATATCTATGTGTCGAGCCAGAACCATAGGTTTTCGCCCAGCGACTACCTGGCCCGCATCGACTTTTCGCGCGTGCTCCAGGTGCACATCGCCGGCCACACGCGTGAGCCGAGCGGTATCCTCATCGACACCCACGACCAGCCGGTGGCCGACCCGGTGTGGCAGCTCTACCGCCAAGCTTTCCGTGAGCACCCGTTCCCGACCTTGCTCGAATGGGACGATCAGATACCGCCGCTCGCGGCCACGGTCTCTCAGCTCGAGCGCGCCAAGGCGGTGCGGGCGTGACCTGGCCGAGCTCGCCCGAGTGGCTGCTGGAGCTACAAGCGCGCTTCGGAGCGCTGCTGCGCACGCCGCTCGATCGCTCGACGGGCAGCCTGCGCGCCGATACGTCCGCCTACGAAGCCGCGCTGGTCGAAGCGGCCGAGGCGAGCGCCACCGTTACCAGCGCCGACCGCCTCGCCGTCTACCACCGCCAGTACTGGTTTCGTTTATTCACGGTGCTGCAGGGGCTCTACCCGCTGACGGCGCGCTTGGCTGGCTATTGGCGTTTCAACGAATTTGCGGCCGCCCACCTGCGGCAGCGTCCGCCCCGCGGCTTCGATCTCGACGCTGTCGGTGAGCAATTCGAGCTGAGCCTCGCTGAGCTGCCGCCCGCAAGCGTCGCGCTGGCCAGCGGCTCGGCCGTTGGCGTGGCGGCTCAGCCGCTGCTGGAAGCGGCGCGCGTCGACGCCGCGTTTCATCGCGTGACGCGGGCGCCCCACGCCGAGCCCTTTCATCCGAGCATGGCCGACGCCGCTCGCTTGCTCGCCAGCGGGCTACGTCTTTCGCCCGCCGTCGCGCTGGTGCAAGAAAATTGGCCGTTGTGCGAGCTGCGGGCGGCCCTCGCCGATCGTCACCAGCACGACACCATTCGGCTTCCCGAGCCTTGGCCTGCGCCGCGCTGCTGGCTGTTGGGGCGGCGCGGGTCGAAGGTCGGGCTGCTCGCGCTCGAGCCGCGGGAGGCGCAGCTGCTGGACCTCTTGCAGCGGCTGCCGCTCGAGCAGGCCCTCGGCCACCTCGAGGCCGCCGTGCCCCCGGCGGAGCGCGCCGCGCTGCCCGAAAAGGCCCAAGCCTGGCTCGCCCGCAGCGTGAGACTCGGAGTTTGGGCAGGGTTTGCCGAAGCGCGTGAAGGCGCTGCCGACTCGCGCTAAGCTTCGCCATCTCATGGCCTCATCGTCGTTGGTCTCGAGCCGCGCTCCCTCAACCGGCCAGCCTCTGCTGGCTGCGGCGCTAGCCGGCTTGTTGTGCATGACGGGCTGCTCGAAGGACGACGCGTCGCCAGCCTCGTCGGACGCGGGCGGCTCCGCCGCCGAAGCTCCGCACATCACCTCGAGCAAGAACGTGGGCGTGATGACGGAAGAGCAATTTACGACTCTGTGCGAAGAACGCGCGGGCACGGTCGAGGTCATGCCTCACTGCGGTGGTTTCGCGACCGCGCAAGGCTTCTCGTACGACACGTCGACCGAGCTCCTCTCGGAGCATACGTGCAGGGGCGCCAACGCCTGCGGCGGCTGGAATTGCGCTCTGACCGACGCGGACGGCTAAGAGACGGCTAAGGGCCCGCGAGTGGCCAAGTCAGTCGCCCTCGCGGCCGATGCATCCCCGCGGGCTTCGTTGCTCCCAGTTACATACCGCAGGTATGCGCCTTCATCGCGCCTCGCCAGCCGGGCGCCTCGACCGCGCTCATCGACTGACTTGGCCATTCGCGGCCCCTAACGCCAAAATTCCACGTGCAGGCGCACGGGGCCGAGGGGAGCCACGTGGTGTGGCTGCTCGGGCTCGACCAAGCCCGGCTGGCCAGGCTCCAGGCGGTGTACGCGGCCGCGCACATGGTATTCGAGCGCGCCCGCTTCGACCACGATGCGGCCCCAGGTCCCCGCTTTGGTGCGGTGCTGGGCTCTCAGCGCGGCGGGCAACGTTTCTTCGGTGAAGGTGCTGGTGCGCTTGTACTCGCGGGCCGTGGGCGGCATCGCGATCTGATCGCAGAGGGGGCAATCGATGACTTGGCCCAGCTTCTGTCGTCGACCCTCTTCGCTCGTCACCCATTCACGCAGCTGCCACGGCGGGCGGTGGCGCATGTGCTGCCCGTGCTGGCACGAGAGCTCGGCCACCCAGTCGCCCGCGTCGTCTCGATGAAAGCCTGCGATGGTGGTTTGCATGCGTCGGGACCTCAGGGCACGTTCAGTTGGCCGTAGAAATTGTCGCCCCAGCAGGTGACCTTGCCCGCGGCGTCGATGCCGCAGGCGTGGAAGTCTCCCGCGCCGATGGACACGAAGCTACCGCCCGTGAAAGGGGCCATGGGGACCCAGATTTGCTCGGTACCTTTGGCGCTGGGCCGCTCTCCCCAACATTCCACGTCGCCAGAAGCGAGCAGGCCACAGCTGAAGCCGTAGCCCGCGGCCAGCGCCGTGAAAGGCGTAGCCGGTGCGCCCAGCTGGCCGTGCGCGTCGTTGCCCCAGCAGGTGGCGCTGCCATCGCTCCGTAGCCCGCAAACGTGGTAGCTACCGGCGGCCAGCGCGCTGAACGTTTCACCCGTAGGAGTTACGACGGGGTCGCGCGGGGTTTGGCCCCAGCAGGTCGGCGCTCCCCCGGCGTCCAACACGCAGCTGACGGTTTGTCCGACCGCGAGCGCCGTAAAGCCACTCGCGGTTGGATAGTCGTCTTGATTGGCGGTGCTGACCTGGCCCCAGCACGTGACGGCGCCTGCTAGATCGAGCCCGCACTTGTGATACGGCCCCGCGTCGATCTGCGAGAATAGAGCGCCGGCGGGGGCGTCGAGCTTGCCGTTTTCGTCATCACCCCAGCAAGCGAGCGAGCCGTCGGCCTTCAAGCCGCAACCGTGCTCGCCGTCGAACGAGATTTGAGTGAACGGCCCCGCCGGCGGGGCGTGTTGGCCGTCGCGGCCGTTGCCGCCCCAGCAGACCGCCTCACCGTCTCGCAGTAGCGCGCAAGTGTGCGAGTTACTCGCCGTGATGGCGGCGGCCCGGATGCTGCCGCTGGCCTCGGTCTTCGTGGCGTCCCGATCGACGACGCTGACGCAGCCTGTCAGCAGGCCGCAAAGAAGCGACAACCCCGCGCCAACGAGCTCCCTAGCCACCGTCCGCATGGCCGCTCAGATTAGCCGAAAGCTCGGGCAGCGCTACTCGGTGTCGTCGGCGCAGGCGTAACTAGCTTCGCCTGCCGCAACGAGCTCTCGAGGTGGCGCTCTGGCTCGTTCTGCCCGGCGATTGAGCCGACGGCGGGCGCGCGTTTCGATTACGCTGCGAAGCCGTGCGCGGCGGGCTCCGGCTCCAAATTCTGCTCCTGCTGGGCGGCCTGCTGCTGCTGGCGTTCATTCCGCTATTTTTCGCGGTGGCCACCTACACCAGCGTGACCTTGCAGCAGCTGCGCGTCGGCCACGCGCGCGCGCTGGGCCGCGCCATCGCCGCGCACGTGGCCGAGGCGCGCGGCAACCGCAGCGGTGAAGAGCTGATGAGCCTACTGCGGGCCGAGATCGGCACGCAGGGCGTGGAGGCCATCGGCGTGTATGGCACGACCGGCCAGCGCTTGGCGGCCGCCGGCGAGCCCGGGGCCGTCGCCGAGCTGCCGCGCGCGGTCGTGCCAAACCGCGAAGCCCTGCGCGAAGTGGGCAGCGAAGCCGCCGTGCTCACGGTTACGGTGCCGAGCCAAGGCGGGCCGGTGGTGGCCGTGCTGCGCATCGACGATCAGTCGGCGCGCGCGGCGCCGCTGGTGCGCCTGGTCGGGCTGTACACGGCGCTCGTGGCGCTGGCGCTCTTGGTCATCGCTTACTTCGCGCTGACACGCTTGATCGTGCGGCCGTTGGACGCGTTGGCGCGCGCCGCCGAGCGAGTCGCCGGAGGTGCGCGCCGGCTGCTCGTGCCCAAAACGTCGGTGCGTGAGCTGTCGGAGCTGGGCGCGAGCCTGGGCGTCATGACAGAGCGGCTCCTCCAAGAAGAGGACAAGCTTCGCAGCAAGATCGACGAGGTGGAGCGCGCCACCGTGCGCCTGAAAGAAGCCCAAGATCGCCTGGTGCGCAGCGAACGCTTGGCGTCGGTGGGGCGGCTGGCCGCCGGCTTGGCGCACGAGATCGGTAACCCGATTTCGGCCTTGCTGGGCCTGGAAGATTTGGTGCTGGCGGGCGGCCTTTCGCCCGAAGAAGAGCGCGATTTCTTGCAGCGCATGCGCAAAGAGACCGAGCGCATCCACCGCATTTTGCGCGACCTTCTACAGTTCGCGCGGCCCGCGGCCCAGCCCCTGGCCGGAGGAACCGAGCCCGAGCCGGGCGACGTGGAGACGGCGGCCCGCGACACGGCCGCGCTCGTGGCACCCCAACGCAGCCTGCAAGACATCTCGCTCACGCTCGAGCTGAGCCCGGGCTTGCCGGCCGTCACGCTGGGCAACGAGCAGCTGATGCAGGTCATCTTGAACCTGGTCATGAACGCGGCCGACGCGGTTGGAGCGGGAGGCAACGTGCGGGTCGCGGCCTCGCTGCGCGCGGGCAACGTGCGCTTGCTGGTGGAAGACGACGGGCCCGGCGTCGACCCACGCGTTCAGGCCCAGCTGTTCGAGCCGTTCGTCACGACGAAAGACGTCGGCAAAGGCACCGGCCTCGGGCTCGCGGTGTGCCGCGGCCTGGTCGAGGCCGCCGGTGGCAGCATTGCCCTCGACACCGAGTATGGCCGCGGCGCCCGCTTCGTCGTGGAGTTGCCGGTTCGAGCCTGAGCGCTCAGGCGCGCTTTTGACGAGCGCGCCGCGACGCCGCGCCGAGCACGAGGCCCAGCAGGGCGAGCGTGCCCCAGGCCGACGTGTTTCCGCCCGGCGTGCTGCAGCCGCAACCCTTGGGTTCAATCGACACTTTGTCGCCGAGCTGGCCCGAGTCAGAGGGCGAACCGCCCGCAGAATCGTGCCCGCCGTCGTTGCCCGGATCGATGACGATGCTCCCGCCGGCCCCGGTTGCGCCGTTGCCGTTGCCACCTTCTCCGTTGCCGTTCGCGCCGCCGCTACTCGACGTCGGATCCTCGATGCACGCGCCGGTGTCGCAGATCTGCCCGGCCGGGCAAGCGACGCCCTGACAATTGTCGACGCATTGGCCGTTCGCGCAGTGCGCGCCAACGTCGCACGTTTGGTCGACGCACGAATCGTCGACGCACAGGTGCTCGACGCAGCTCTGGCCCGCGTCGCAGCCGCGGCAATCGCAGCTGGTACAAACGCCCACCACCGTCTCGGCGTCGCTGCTGGCTCGCGCTTCGCACACGAAGCCCGCGTCGCACTCGACGCCGGCGCACACGTCCACGCACAAGCCGCTGCGGCAGGCTTGGCCGAACGGGCACACCACGTCGTCGCAGGGCGCGACGCATTTGCCTTCGCGGCAGACGCTGCCGGCGTCGCAGCTCACCTTCGCGCACGCGTCGTCGATGCACACGCCCTCGACGCACACTTCGTCGCTGCCGCAGCGGAACTCGCCGGTGCCGCACTTCGGCTCGCAGCGACCGCGGACGCAAATTTCGTCTTTTTTGCACAGGTCGTCGCCTTCATCGACGCCGTTGCTGCAGTTGTCGTCGATGCCGTTACAGACCTCGTCGCTCGGGCCTTGCGTCGGTACGCAGGTCAGCTCGCCGTCGCGGCACTGCATGACGCCGTCCGCACAGACGCCCTCCGCGTCGTCGATTTGGCACGGCTCACCGCCGCCAGCGCATTGAATGCCGGTCACGTAGGTCAGCAAATCTTCGAAATCGTTATCGCCGCCGCCGCTCTGATCTTCCCAACCAAAATAGAATGCGTTGGGGTTCGCGCGGCCTTGCCAGACCAACAAATGAATCAGCCCGTCGCCGTCGCTGTTGAACGCGCGCTGGGAGAAGAACAAATTCGTCGGCTGCTTCGTCAGCACGGGGCCGAGCGGATCTTCCGCGGTGGCCACGCAGCTGCCGCCGTTGTTGGCGAGGAAGAAGCCAATCTCTCCGACACCCTTGGGAATGCTGAGCGTCTTTTCGACGCCAATGGCGTCGTTGCAGCCCAAAAATACGTGCAAATCGTCGAGCATGGGCGCCAGGGCCTCGCCGTTGTCGTCGCGCTCGACAGCGTACCAACCGAAGGTGTTCTTGTAGTCGGCGCCGCGCCCGATCACCTTGAAGGTCAGCTCGCACAGCGGGCTGAACGTTTCTTGGCTGATGGTTGCGGTGTCGATGGTGTCGATGGGATCGAGTGGATCGCCACCTTGGGCGACCTCGTTGTCGTTGATGCAGACCGACGCGTTGTGGTTGCAAGCCGTGCCCGACTGCTTCGGGATCACCTCGCCGCCCGTTTGCATCACCGCGCTGGCAGGCGCGGGAGCGAGGAACAACGGCAGCGCCGCCAGCACGCCTAAACCTGCGTACCAAGTGCGACTTTTCCGCACAACACTCGCAATCATCAGTGCAGCGTATCATTCCTCGGCTTTAGTTGCTTGCGCGCGAGTGCGGCAATTTGCGCCGCGCCTCGCGGCGAATCGAGTCAACTCAACTCGGCTCGAGGCAATGGCGACGAATGTAGCGACGCAGACCCGAGTCGAGCTGCTCGTCGTAGTAGCGCTGGGCTAGGGCGGTGTTCTCGCTGCTCGCATGCTCCAAGCAATTGGCGATGAGCTCGTAGCCCGCTTGCAGCACGTGAGCGTCTTCTGGATATTCATCGCGGTACTGGGCGAGCAAGCGCCGCAGCTCGCGGCCGTCTTTCGCGTCCATGGCCGCGTTCAGCGCGCCGATCAGGTTGTTCTCTCGAAAGATGCGCTCGTGGGTCGGCGTGATGGGGTGAGGCTGCATGCCCTCCCTGTTCGCCGGGGCGGAACCCGCCGGCCTGATGGGCACGCCGTCTGGGGCAAAACGGATTGGCTCCGGCTGCTCTTCGCTCGGCGTCGTGGTCGTCGTGGTCGTCGTGGTCGCGGCCGCGAGCCTGGCGTGCGCCGGCGCTTCTGGCTCCGGTGGGGCGGCCGCGGGGCGCAGCCACCACCAGCCAAGAACAGCTACGAGCAGCGAAGCGGCAAGCACGCCCCAGCGGCGACCGGATGGGGATCGCGTGGCCAACTACTTGGTTACCGTCCAGGTGACGGTTTGAGTCGAGTTCTTCCAGCCCGTCTCGTGGCAGTAGCTGCCCTTGACGGAAGCGGGGCATACGCCGCTGCGGCGCTTCACCAAGTCCGTCGAGGCGTTGTCGTACGCTTTGGCGGAGATGGTGTGGCTGCCCGTAGCCAGCGCGGCCGTCGAAAACGACGTGCCGCCGTTGACCGTCGTCTGGCCGTCGATGGTCCAGTCGACGTTGATGACGGCCGGATCGATCACGTTCACCTTGAGCACGGCCGGGTTTGCCGCCGCGCCTTCGGGCGGCTCGACCGAGTCGATGGGCTTCACTGCGCGCCAGATGCCGAAGATAATCTGCTCCCGCGAGACGGAGTTGAAGCTGGTGTTCACGTTGTTGCCGAACAAGCTGTTCATCATCGAGTTGCACGACGGGCGGTACTGACCGGGGCCCACATAGCGGCTGCCTTCCCAGGTGCCCTGCACGCCGGTCGCGCCCAAATCGGGGACTTTTAGGCCCTTCTGCGTCGTACCCAACCAAAGCGTCCACTTGTCGTCGGTCGTGGTGCAGTTGCCGGCCGAGTTCACCTCGGAGTAAGCGGTGCCGTTCGCTCCGCAGCTGGCCTTTTGGTTGTTCACGCAGCCAGTGCTGGTTCCATACTCGTCGGCCAGCTGATGGAAGCCGTGCCCGCCTTCGTGTAGCGCGGCGCCGGGCGCGTCTTCGCCGGCGCCGGACCACAACATCAAATAGGCGCCCGTGTTCTCCCACTTGTCTTGGTTGAGCACCACCGCCTTCCAGTCCACCTCGAAGGTCGCCGGCACGTTCGCCTTGATGTAAGCGTTCACCTCCGACTCATTGACGGCGGCCAGCCGATCACCGCCGTTGCCGCCGTCGAAAGCCGTGGGACCATTGCCGATGCCGTCGTTCGCGCTGACCGCCTTCATGACGCAGATGTTCACGAAGTTTCGGTAGCGTCCGTAAGGCTCGCCACTCTCGTGCTCGAAGCGTCGCTGCAAGGCGGCCTCGATGTGACTCTTCAGCGTCGTCTCGGCGGTCGCGGCCGTGTAACCGTCGCCCAAGATGAGGTAGTTGACGCGGTTCTTCGGTGGGCCATGGTTCTCGACCGCCCAGCCCTCCTTGCCGCAGTCCAAGGCCGGAATTGGGCTGCCGCCGCCCGCGCCACCACCGGGGACGAACGAGGTACCGCCGCTCGGCGCTCCGGCCCCGCCGTCGCCGCCCAAGGGGCCGCTGCCCCCCGCGCCAGCTTGCCCGGCCGCTGCCCCCGCTCCAGTTGCGCCGATACCGCCAGCGCTCGCCCCGTTGCCCGCGGTCGGCTCCACGTTGCCCGTCCCCGCGGTGGGCGAGCCGCCCGCCAGCGACCCAGCACCGGCAGAACCGCTCGGAGCAGCGGCGGGCGCGTCCTCAGCGCCACAGGCCAGACAAAAAGCGAGAACCAGCGGGAGCCATTGCTTGCACGACATGCTCTTACCTCCAGGTTCGAGCGCCGCCCGCGTGGCGCTGCAGAAAACTTCAGTGAACTTCGAAGCCAGGAGCAGCTCCGGAGGCCCGATGAGAGCAAGGGTGCCGGTCCCGGCGCCTCGAGGATCAGAATTCCCCCCCACCGCCGCCGCGCCCGGCCGAATTTCGAGGATTCTTCCCGGCCGACCTGCGCGAGAAACTGGGCCCGCGCGACCGTCAGCTGATACGGCCAAGGACCCCTGGATGGACCCGCTCGTCCGCCTCGCGCTCGCGACTCAGCAGCTCATCGCCCGGACCGGGGGCGCGCTTCTGGCCATCGGATTTGGCGCGTTCGTTGTGTACGCCGAGACTGAACGGCTGGACGGCGTCGTTCAATACGGTGTGTTGGGCCTGTTCTTGCTGTCGCTCGGCTACCGCGTCTGGCAGCGCCGCCGCCGCGCAGTCGTCGAGGAGACGACGCGGCTCGACTTGGAGCTGTTCACGCATCTCGTCGTGTTGGCGTACGCGGTCGTGCTGCGCACCCAGGGCGGCTTGTCCGGCGCCGCGTTTCCGGTCCTATACGCCCTGGTGATGCTCACGGCGAGCTTCGCGCGGCCGGCGGCCACCGTTTCGACGGTGGCGTTCGCCGTCTTGCTCGAGTCGGCGCTCACGTTCATCGCCTTCGGCGGTCGCGGCAACTTGATCGAGCACGCCACCTTGCTGGGCGTGTTCGCGTTCTTGAACATGCTGGTGTTCCGGGCCGAAATCGCGCGCATTCGCCGCGTGTCGCGGCAGCGCATCGAGACCGAGCTGAAGAAGATGAAAGAGGCGGCGCGCTCCTACCGCCTAATCGGCGCTCCCGCCAGCGCTCAGGAGCGCGTGCAAACGCCGGCGCGCGACGACGAAGAGCGGCTGCTGCGCTCAGGCGTCGACGAGATTCACCAGGCCGTCGAGTTTGCGCTCGCGCTCTTGCGGCGCACGCTCGGCCTGCGTACGGCCGTGCTGCTCGGCACCGACGCCGCCGGGCAAGTCCTGCACATTCAGGAGCTCTCCACGAGCGAAGACGCCATCGCCCCGGGCCCCTTCGGCGTACGCGACGGCATTTTCGGCGCGGTCTGGTCCAAGCTCGAGCAGGTGTCGTTGGCGGGCCCCAAGTCGGGTCAACACGTGCCCTACTATTCACGCAAGCCTGCCATCGGCAGCGTCTGCTGCACGCCCTTGCTCGATCACGGGCAGCCGCGCGGCCTGCTGGTAGTCGATCGCGAAGCGCGCGAGCCGTTCAGCGACGAAGAGCAAGCCACGTTGGCCAACGCCTCGCGCTACATCTTGCGCGCCATCGAAAACGAGCGGGTGTTCGTGCAGCTCGAGCGCGCCAAGGTAGAGCAAGGCAAGCTGTACCGCGCCGCCAACGCGCTGGCCGCGGCCACCACCGAGGCGCAGGTCATCGAAGCCGGCGTCAACGGCGCGCGCGAATTCGCGGCCTTCGACTTCGCGGTCGTCACCTTGTTCGACCGCAGCACCAGCGAGCACGAGATCTGCGCGGTCAGCGGCGACAACGAAGGCGCCCTGGTAGGGCAGCGCTTCAAGCACAACTCCGGCTTGGTTTCCATGGTGGTGGCTAACCGGCACGCGCTGCCGTACCGCGGCGACTACGATCCCGCGCGCCAGGTGGTGTTCACGCGCCGCCTGGTGCCGCCCGACATGCCGTCTTTGCTGGTGTTGCCGCTGCTCGTTCACGAGCGCGCACTGGGCACGCTGGTGCTCGGCTCACGCCGCCGCGGCGCGTTCGGCGATTCCGTGCGGCCCACCCTAGAAGTATTGGCCAGCCACGTGGCGGTATCGCTGGCCAACGCCCGCATGCTGGCCCGGCTCGAAGAGATGGCGACGCTCGACGGCCTCACCGGCTTGTACAACAAGCGCGCCCTGATCGAAGTGGGCAGCCAAAAGCTGAAGAGCGCCAAGCGCTTCCAAAAGCCGCTCAGCCTTCTGGTCTGCGACATCGACCACTTCAAGAAAGTGAACGACACCTACGGCCACGACGTCGGCGACGTCGTCATCAAGGGCTTTGCCGACGTCTTGAAGCGGGTGAAGCGCGACACCGACGCGGTCGGTCGCTTCGGCGGCGAAGAATTCGTGATCGTTTGCGAAGAGACGGACGAAGCCGGCGCGCAGCTCTTGGCCGAGCGCATCCGTACCGAGCTGGAAGCCGTGAAATTCCACAGTGACCTCGGTCCTCTGCAGGTAACTTGCTCGGTTGGCGTCGCGCCCTTCGGCAGCGCCGGCAGCACCTGGGAGCAGCTATTCAAGGCCACCGACGAAGCGCTGTACGCCTCCAAGCGCGGCGGCCGCAACCGCGTTACCGTCTGGACCCCACGCCTCAGCGGCGCCGCCGCCTAGCAGCGCGCCGCCCACTTCGGCGCGCGCCGTCGCTCCCCCACGCCCCACTCCCACTCCGATCCCGCACGCACCGCGCCGCGCTCACCTGCTCCCGCCCGCGCCCCCGCACCCCGCGCCGCGCTCACCTGCTCCCGCTCGCGCCCCGCGCACCCCCCGCGCGGCGCTCACATGCTCCCGCCCGCGCCCCCGCATCCGCCCCGCTAACTTACTCCCGCCCGCGCCCGCGCCCGCGCCCGCGCCCGCGCCCGCGCCCGCGCCCCGCGCCCGCTCGCGCCCCGCAATTTGCTCTCGCTCGCGGCCCCGCCCGCGCCGCGCCGCGCTCACCTGCTCCCGCCCGCGCCCCGCGCCTGCACGGGCCCCGCAAACTTGCTCCCGCTCGCGGCCCCGCACCGCCCGCGCCCGCGCCCGCGCCCCCGCAAGCGCCCTGCAAACTTACTCCCGCCCGCGCCCCGCGCCCGCTCGCGCCCCGCAAACTTGCTCCCGCTCGCGGCCCCGCCCGCGCCCGCGCCCGCGCACACT
>Ga0164241_10000373_pt1 | contig 88046 bp, 93 predicted proteins | sample OricomyardsoilBY_FD_108780 | JGI IMG/M metagenome (GOLD analysis project Ga0164241, IMG submission 108780) | Backyard soil microbial communities from Emeryville, California, USA - Original compost - Back yard soil (BY) | ecosystem: Environmental > Terrestrial > Soil > Unclassified | place: USA... | reverse complement strand
CATCGAGCCGCTCGCCGACAAGCTCGGCGCGGCGGTCGGCGCATCGCGCGCGGCGGTGGACGCGGGTTATGTCCCCAACGACTATCAGGTCGGCCAGACCGGCAAGATCGTCGCCCCCGAAGTCTATATCGCGATCGGCATCTCGGGCGCGATCCAGCACCTTGCGGGCATGAAGGACTCCAAGACGATCATCGCGATCAACAAGGACGAGGACGCCCCGATCTTCCAGGTCGCCGACATCGGACTCGTCGGCGACCTGTTCAAGATCGTGCCGGAGCTCACCGAAAAGCTCTGAGGCCCGCCTTGAACCTCGACGAACATGGGGCGGCGCATCTTCCGGGTGCGGCCGCCCCTTTTCTTGACGGGCTCGAATGCGTCATTGCCGGGGTGCCGCAGGATCGCGCCGGCGTGCGGCTATACGGTATCGGGGGCTTGGCCGATCTGCTCGCGCCCGATGCGCTGGGGGCGCTGGCGCCGGGGCGGATGCCGGTGCGCGCGCTCCTCTTCGACAAGAGCGATGCCACGAACTGGGCGCTGGGCTGGCACCAGGATCGGACCATCGCGGTGCGGGAACGCGCAGAGGTCGCGGGGTTCGGGCCATGGTCGGTGAAGGCCGGCATGGCGCATGTCGAGCCGCCCTTTTCGATCATCGAGCGCATGCTGACGCTCCGGGTGCATTTCGACGCTGTCGACGCGGAGAATGCCCCGCTACTGATCGCGCCCGGATCGCATCGGCTGGGCCGGATTCCCGAACCGGAAATCGAAGGGATCGTCGCGAGAAGCGGCGTGCGCGAATGTTTGGCCGGGCGCGGTGACGCCTGGCTCTATGCGACGCCGATCCTGCATGCTTCGGCAGCGGCCGCCGCGCCGCGCCGCCGGCGGGTGCTACAGGTCGATTTCTTCGCCGGGGGCCTTCCCGGGCCGCTCGCCTGGCTTGGCGTTTGAAGCGAAGCGCAGCACTGCGAATCCGCCCAGCGCCGAAAGGATCGATCCCGCCAGCACACCGATCTTGACCTCGTCGGCCAGCTCGGGCCGCCCCGGAAACGCCAGCCCGCCGATAAACAGGCTCATCGTGAAGCCGATCCCCGCGATCATCGACACGCCATAGATCTGCGCCCAGCTCGCCCGCCCCGGCTTTCGGGCGAAACCCGTGCGCACCGCGATCCAGATGCTCCCGAAAATGCCGAGCTGCTTGCCGGCGAACAGTCCCAGCATGATCGCCAGCGGCAGCGGCTCGAGCAGGACCGCCGGGCTCACCCCCGCCAGCGACACCCCGGCATTGGCGAAGCCGAACAGGGGCACGATCAGATAGGCCGACCAGGGATGCAGCCCATGCTCCAGCCGGTGGAGCGGCGACGTGACGTCATCGGGCAGGCCCGGCGACTTGACGATCGGGATCATCATCGCCGCGGCCACCCCCGCGATGGTGGCATGCACGCCGGAGAGAAACACCAGCAGCCACAGCAGCAGCGCCAGCCCCAGATAGAGCGGCAGGCTGGTCACCCGCGAGCGATTGAGCACATACATGACTGCGAGCACGAGGCCCGCCCCGGCCAGCCCCAGCGTGTTGATATGATCGGTATAGGCCAGCGCGATGATCGCCACCGCACCCATATCGTCGACGATCGCCACCGTCGTCAGGAACAGCTTGAGTGAGGCGGGCGCGCGGCTGCCCAGCAGCGCCAGCACACCGATCGCGAAGGCGATGTCGGTCGCCGCCGGGATCGCCCAGCCATTGGTCAGTCCCGGCGTGCCCGACACCACGCCCAGATAGATCGCCGCCGGAAACACCATTCCCGCCGCCGCCGCGACTATCGGGAGCCTGCGCTTTTCCCAGCTCGCCAGCCGGCCATCGACGAACTCGCGCTTGATCTCGAGCCCGACGAGCAGGAAGAATGCCGCCATCAGCCCGTCATTGATCCACAGATGCACCGTCATCGGTCCATGCGCCGCCGAAATCGTGGGTCCGACCTCGGCGTGGAGGACGCGGAAATAGCCTTCCGACACACCCGGAAGGTTCGCGCAGACCATCGCCAGGGCCGCCGCCGCGATCAGGAATATGCCCCCCGCCGCCTCGCTTCGGAGGAAATTGCGCAGCGCCGATTCGACCTCGGTCACCGCCTCCGCCACGGCTTCAACCTCGTCGCCGAGCTTGCTCGTGCCCGCGCCAGCGCCTCCGCGATCAGCTTGCGGCTGTTCGCGATCCCGAAGAGCGCGATGAAGCTCCCCATGCGTGGCCCTTGGCTGGTGCCGAGCAACGTCTCGTACAGCGCCCTGAACCAGTCGCGCAGCTCGGCGAAACCGCCCGTCTTGCCGATTTCATAGACGATATTCTGGATGTCCTCGGGCGTCGCATCCTCGCTCAGCCCGGCCAGATCGGCATCGAGCCGCTGGAGCGCCGCGATTTCGACACCTTCCGGAGCCCGCCGCACCGGCTTCTCCGCCACATCGCGAACATAAGCGATGGCATAGCCGATCAACGCATCGAGCGCAGGCCAGGTCTCCGGGGTCGCGCCGGGGACGTAATTGGCGAGATAGCCCCAGACCTGCTCCTTCGACGCCTCGCGCATCACCCCGACCAGGTTGAGCAGCAGCCCGAAGGTCACCGGCAGCGTCTCGGCGGGCGGTTCACCGTTATGGATGTGGTGGACCGGATTGCCGAGCTTCTGCGCGATTTCCTGCCCGGTGTAATTCCCCCGGAACTGCCAATAATCGTCCACCGCGCGCGGGATCAGCCCGAGATGGAGCGACTTGGCCTTTTTGGGCTCGCGATAGATGTAGAAAGCGAGGCTCTCGTCGGGGCCATAGGTCAGCCATTCCTCGATCGAGAGTCCGTTGCCCTTGGACTTGGAGATCTTCTCGCCCTTGGCATCGAGGAACAGCTCGTAGATCAGCCCCTCGGGCTTCCGCCCGCCAAGGATCTGGGCGATCTTGCCGCCGAGCACGCCCGAATCGATCAGATCCTTGCCGTACATCTCGTAATCGACGCCCAGAGCCGCCCAGCGCATCCCCCAATCGGGCTTCCATTGCAGCTTGGCCTGTCCGCCGAAGATCGACTGGGTGATCGTCTCGCCCTCATCGACGAAGCGGATGGTCCCCGCCTCGGCATCGACGACTTCGACCGGCACCTGCAGCACCACGCCCGACTTGGGGCTTACCGGCAGCACCGGGGAATAGGTCGCCTGGCGTTCCGCGCGCAGCGTTGGCAGCATCACTCCCATGATTGCGTCATAGTTGCGCAGCACCTCGCGCAGCTTCTCGTCGAAGCGGCCCGAGGCGTAATAGTCGGTCGACGAGGCGAACGCATAGTCGAAGCCGAACTGATCGAGGAACTGGCGCAGCATCGCATTATTGTGATGCGCGAAGCTCTCATGACAGCCGAACGGATCGGGGATGCGCGTCAGCGGCTTGCCGAGATGCGTTGCCAGCATCTCCTTGTTGGGCACATTGTCGGGCACTTTGCGGAGCCCGTCCATATCGTCGCTGAACGCGATCAGCCGCGTCGGCAGCCCGGTCATTTCCTCATAAGCCTTGCGCACCATCGTCGTGCGCAACACTTCCTGGAAGGTGCCGATATGCGGCAGGCCCGAGGGACCATAGCCGGTCTCGAACAGCATCGCGCTCCCGTCGGGCTTCCCCTCCGGATAGCGTTTCACCAGCTTGCGCGCCTCTTCGTACGGCCATGCCTTGGATTCGAGGGCTGCGGTGCGGAGAGCGGATGCGTCGGTCATAACGGGGCGCGTCTAGCTCAGCGGAGCGCGGGGAGCCACACCAAACCCCTTTCCATCCGTCATGCTGACGGAAAACTGGGCTTGGACCGGTGGAACGAAGCGGGTACGAGTGAAGCGTGCGGACGCCCCCACCCCTCCCCTATCCCGCGCTGCACGCGAGCCATGGCGGCATCTGGATCGCCACCGCGGAGGAGACGCGCGCGGTCAGCCGGGGGGAAGCGATTCGAATCGCGGCGGATACGCCGGTGATCCTGCTCAATGCGCCGTTGATCGGGCAGCGGCTGGGCCATCCCGAGCTCAATGGGCTCGATCTGCTCGAACTGTTCGCGTTCCTCCGCCCCGCGCGCTTCATGGTGCCGACGCCCAAGGGACTGGCGCGCGCCGCCGGCATCCGGTCGCCCGAGAATGACGCGGAAGTCGCGCCTTTCCTCCGCGATGCGGCCGAGGCGCTGCTGGCGGTGACCGGCAAGGACTGGCCCGAGCGCGAGGGGGCGTGGCATGCGGCGCAATCGCTGTTCCGGCTGCGCTGGCCTTGGGCGCCGGTGGTGTCGCAGCGGCTGGCCAAGCCCGAAAAGCCCGAGCGCTGGCTCTTCTCCAAGCTTTCCGAATGGAGCGAGCGCCCGCCGCGCGCCGCGCCGCGCACCGTGTCGCTCCATGACGAGGATGTCGCGGAGCGCCTCGCCAGCCTGACCGGCGACGGGGCCGAGCGGCGGCAGGGCCAGCGCGACTATGCCGCCGCCGCCGCGCGCGCCTTTGCCCCGCGCGAGATGCGCGATTCGCCCAATCTGGTGCTCGCCGAGGCGGGGACGGGGATCGGCAAGACACTCGGCTATCTCGCTCCCGCCTCGCTATGGGCGGCGCAGGCCGATGGCGCGGTGTGGGTTTCGACCTTCACCAAGGCGCTGCAACGCCAGCTTGGCCATGAAAGCGAGCGGCTCTTCCCCGACGAGGCCGTCCGCAAGACCAAGATCGTCACGCGCAAGGGCCGCGAGAATTATCTCTGCCTGCTCAATCTGGAGGACGCGCTCCAGGGCGGGTTCGCGGGACGCGCGGCGATCCTTGCGCAGCTGGCCGCGCGCTGGGCCGCCTACACCGCCGATGGCGACATGATCGGGGGCGATTTGCCCGGCTGGCTGCCGACCCTGTTCCGCCGCAACGGATCGACTGCGCTGACTGACCGGCGCGGCGAGTGCATCTATGCAGGCTGCCCGCATTACCGGAAATGCTTCATCGAACGCGCCGCGCGGGCCAGCGCCGATGCCGATATCGTCATCGCCAACCATGCGCTGGTGATGGTCAACGCTGCGCGCGGGCGCGAAGCCTCGAGCCGCCCCACGCGCTATGTGTTCGACGAGGGCCATCACCTGTTCGACGCCGCCGACGCGATGTTCTCGGCGGCGCTGACCGGGCAGGAGGCGATCGAGATCCGCCGCTGGATCACCGGCCCCGAATCGGGCGCGCGCGGGCGACGGCGCGGGCTGGCGGCGCGGCTGAGCGACGTCGCCAGCTATGACGATCAGGGCGCCGAAGCGATTGCGGCAGCGGTCGTCGCTGCACAGGCGCTCCCCAGCGATGGCTGGCTCCAGCGCATCGCCGACGAACCGTTCGGCCCCATCGAAAAGCTGCTCGCTGCGGTGCGCGGGCTCGTGTTCGCCCGCGATGATGGCGGCGAAACCGGTTATGGCCTCGAAACCGAGCTAGCCGAGCCCGACCCGGCGCTCGTTGAAGCCGCCGGGCCTGCGGGCGAAGCGCTCGATTCGCTGCTGCGGCCGCTGGTGGCGCTCGGGCGGAGGCTCGAAGCGGTGCTGGCCGACGCACCCGACTGGATGGATGGCGCCGCGCGCGCTCGAATCGAGGGCGCGATCGCTTCGCTCGGCTGGCGGACCGATACCGTGGGGGCCTGGCTGTCGCTGATCGCGCGAATCGGCGGCCCCGCCGATCCCGAGCATGTCGATTGGCTCGCGGTCGACCGAGTCGAGGGGCGCGAATATGATGTCGGGCTCCACCGTCATTGGCTCGATCCCTCGCGGCCCTTCGCCAAGACGGTGCTCGAGCCGGCGCATGGCGCGGTGATCACGTCGGCGACGCTCAAGGCCGGGGGCGATTGGGACGTTGCCGAGGCGCGGACCGGGGCGACGCATCTGATCCGCCCCGCCGGCCGCTTCGAAGCGCCGAGCCCGTTCGACTATGCCAACCAGTCACAAGTGCTGATCGTCACTGACGTCAAGCGCGGGGATTTGCCAGCGCTCGCCAATGCTTATGCCCGGCTGATCGTCGCGGCCGAGGGCGGCACGCTCGGGCTGTTCACCGCGATCCGGCGGCTGCGCGGCGTGCATGCCCGCATCGCCGACCGGCTGGCGCGCGAAGGGCTGCCGCTGATGGCGCAGCATGTCGATCCGATCGATACCGGCACGCTGGTCGACATCTTCCGCGACGATCCGCGTGCCTCGCTGATCGGCACCGATGCCCTTCGCGACGGAGTCGATGTGCCCGGCCATTCGCTGCGGCTGGTGGTGATGGAGGGCGTGCCCTGGCCCAAGCCGACCGTGCTCCACGCCGCGCGGCGGCTGGCGGGGGGCGGGACGGCCTATGACGACCGCATCGTCCGCGCGCGGCTGGCGCAGGCCTTCGGGCGGCTGATCCGGCGCGCGGACGATTCGGGAAGCTTCGTGCTGCTCTCCGCCGCGATGCCCTCGCGCCTGCTCGGCGCCTTTCCCGAGGGCACGCCGGTCGCCAGGGTGACGCTCGACGAAGCGGTCGAGCGGGTTCGACTTTCATTGGCAACACGCTTGCGGCATGAGGCGCCTGCACCCAGCCGTACCGGAGCCTGATGAAGACCCTCATCCTTCTGCGCCACGCCAAATCGGGATGGGACGATCCAGTCGCGCGCGATTTCGACCGGCCGTTGAACCCCAAGGGCCAGCGCGCGGCGGTGGCGATGGGGCGGCACATGAAATCGCTCGGGCTGGAATTCGACCGGGTTGTCGCCTCGCCGGCGGCGCGGGTGGTCGAGACGCTCGAACGGGTCGGCAGCGGCTATGGCGGCGATCTCGCCCCGGCATGGGACAAGCGCATCTACCTCGCGTCGGCGGCGACTCTGCTCGATCTCGTCCATGAATTCCCCGACGGCACCGATGTGGTGCTGATGGCGGGGCATAATCCGGGACTGGAGGAGTTGGTGCTCGGGCTGGTCCCGGGTGGCGTGCTGCGCGGCGATGTCGAAGCGAAATTCCCGACCGCGAGCCTTGCGGAGATCGCCTTCGAAGCCGGGCGCTGGCAGGATGTCGAACCCGGCGACGGCGAACTGGTCCGCTTCATCCGTCCGCGCGACCTCGATCCCAGCCTGGGTCCCGGCCGGGACTAGACTCCGTCGGCCTCCAGCGCCGCCATCAGCGAATCGCGTATCGCGGTCAGGTCGCCCCCGCCTTCCCCGCCGGATGCGGTGGGTGCGAGCGCCTTGCCGCTCTTCTCCCCGGCGAGCAGCCGCTGGACTCCGCGGATCGTATAGCCTTCGCTGGTCAGCAAGTGGTGGATGCGGCGCACCAGCGCGACATCGTCGGGCCGGTAATAGCGCCGGTTGCCCGCGCGGGTGAGCGGGCGGAGCTGGGGAAAGCGCGTTTCCCAATAGCGCAGGATATGCTGGGGACGCCCAATATCCTGGGCGAGCTCCCCGATGGTGCGGAGCGCGCCAGCGGCCTTCTCGGGCGCCGGCATCGCCTGTCCTCTCAGCCGGCCGAGACGATGCGGTCGCGCATCATCTGGCTGGCGCGGAAGGTGAGCACGCGGCGCGGCGCGATCGGCACTTCGACGCCGGTCTTGGGGTTGCGCCCGATCCGCTCGCCCTTGTCGCGCAGGATGAAGCTGCCGAAGCCCGAGATCTTGACGTTCTCGCCCTTGGCCAGCGCTTCGCACATATGCGTCAGGATCTGCTCGACAAGCCGCGCGGCGTCGGCGCGCGACAGCCCCACTTCATGATGAAGCGATTCGGCTAGATCGGCCCTGGTCAACGTTCCCGCGGCGGCCATGGTCGGCATTCTCCCCCGTGTAGGATGCTACGCTCTAACAGATTGGTCTGTGGCCGCAAATGGGAACATCACGGAACGGTAACAATTGTTTCCCGTATGTTGCCGCGGGATTTTCCCCTAGATTTCAGAAGCGTGCGACTGCGGCGCCCCAGGTGAAACCCCCACCCATCGCTTCGAGGACGATCAGATCGCCCTGCTTGATCCGCCCGTCCTTGACCGCGGTATCGAGCGCCAGCGGAACCGATGCGGCGCTGGTATTGGCGTGCTGATCGACCGTCACGATTACCTTGGCGGGATCGAGCCCGAGCTTGCGCGCGGTAGCGTCGAGGATGCGGGCATTGGCCTGGTGCGGCACGACCCAGTCGACATCGGCGGCGGCGAGCCCGGCGGCGGCGAGCGATTCGTCCATCACCGCGGCCAGATTGACCACCGCGTGACGGAAGACCTCGCGGCCCTTCATGCGCAGCTTGCCCACGGTGCCGGTGGTCGAGGGCCCGCCATCGACATAGAGCAAGTCGTTGTGCCGCCCATCGGCGTGGAGCTTGCTGGCGAGGATACCGCGCCCGGTGGTGTCGTCGGTGTCCTGTCCTTCGAGCACGACTGCGCCTGCGCCATCGCCGAACAGCACGCAGGTCGCGCGGTCCTCCCAGTCGAGGATGCGGCTGAAGGTCTCGGCGCCGATCACCAGCGCGCGCTTGGCCACGCCCGACCGGATCATCGAATCGCTGACCTGAAGTGCATAGAGGAAGCCCGAACACACCGCCGCGACATCGAACGCGACGCAATCGTTGATGCCGAGCGCGGTCTGCACCCGGGTCGCCGATGCCGGGAAGGTCTGGTCCGGAGTCGCGGTCGCGAGCACGATCAGGTCGATGCTCGCGGCCTCGATTCCGGCCGCTTCGAGCGCGGCCCGGCAGGCGCGCGTGGCGAGCGTGCTCGTCGTCTCGTCGGGCCCGGCGATATGGCGGAAACGGATTCCCGTACGCTCGACGATCCATTCGTCGGTGGTGTCCACGCGCTCGGCGAGTTCAGCATTCGAGACGCGGTTGGGCGGCAGGGCAGCGCCGGTGCCGATGATGACGGAACGGAGAGTCATCCTGAGTGTCTTACGCCGCCTTCGCTTCGAAGTTCCCGAGATCCTCGGCAATGCGCCGCATCAGATCGTCGCGCAACATCTTCGCGGCAAAGCCGATCGCGGTGGCCACGCCGAGTTCGTTGGCGCTGCCATGGCTCTTCACGATCAGCCCGTTGAGCCCGAGAAAGACCGCGCCGTTATGCGTGTTGGGATCGAGATGGTGGCGCAGCAGCTCAGTGGCGGGGCGCGAGATCAGGAAGCCGATCTTCGAGCGAGTCGAGCTGGAGAAGGCGCGCTTGAGCAGGTCCGCGACGAATCGCGCGGTGCCTTCGATCGTCTTGAGCGCGATATTGCCCGAGAAACCGTCGCACACGATCACGTCGACATCGCCGCGCGACAGCTTGTTGCCTTCGATGAAGCCAGTGAATTCGAGCCGGAGATGCTCGGCGACGCGCAGCAAAGCGGCGGCTTCGCGAATCTCCTCGGTGCCCTTCAGCTCCTCGGTGCCGATATTGAGCAAAGCCACACGGGGCCGCTCGAGATCGAGCGCGGTGCGGGCATAGGCGGCGCCCATCACCGCGAACTGGATCAGGTTGCGCGCATCGACTTCGGTGTTGGCGCCCAGATCGAGCATCACCGTGTCGTTTTCGCCAAGACTGGGGAGCAAGGCGGCGAGCGCGGGACGGTCGATCCCGGGCATGGTGCGCAGCGCGAGCTTCGACATCGCCATCAGCGCGCCGGTATTGCCGCTGGAAACCATCGCCCCGGCCTCGCCGCGCTTCACCAGATCGATGGCGATTCCCATCGAGGTGGTTTTGGCGCGACGGATCGCCTGGCTGGGCTTGGCATCGGAAGAGACCACCTCTGGCGCGTGGACGATTTCCGACGCGGCAGTGAGGTTCGGATGCGTTTCGAGACCGGCGCGAATCTGCGCCTCGTCACCGACGAGCAGGAACTCGAGTTTCTGATTCTGGCCCTCGAACCGGCGGCGGGCCGCGGCGACGCCGGCCAGCATGACCGCGATCCCCTCGTCACCGCCCATCGCATCGACGGCGATTCGAGAGGAGTTCGTCATGATGCCACGCCCCCCGTTTCCGCCCCGTGGTTCAGCCAGTGCCGTGATCAGTCTTCGGACGTCACCGCGCGACCGTTATAATGGCCGCAGGCGCCGCACAGGATGTGCGGGCGCTTCAGTTCGCCGCAATTGGGGCATTCCTGGAATGCCGCAACAGTGAGCGCATCGTGCGCCCGGCGCATGCCACGCCGCGAGGGCGAGGTCTTTCTCTTGGGAACGGCCATCCGGCAAACCTTCTTCGAAAAAATATCGGGCCGCGATACGCCCACGAGGTCTTTCGGGCAAGCGACGGAAGTCCGACGCTCGCCGGACCAGCGGACAGGTCACGAAGCGAGCGAGCGCCTATAGCGAATTTGCCTCGCGTTGCAAGCGCGAGGGCGCCGTGCCACTGAGAGCATGTTCAGGAACTCGCGAAAAAGCGAGTTCGATGCGGTGCCAGCCCGCTCCCCCACCCGGTCGCCGATCACGATAGTAACCTGTGGGCGGCCGGGTGGGGGGAGCGGGCTGGCACCGCCCATCGCCGTAAGGCGTAAAACATAGTCTGAGGGGAACCATCGATCATGATCCTGCCCATCGCGCTCACCACTGCAGGCGCCGCCGCGCTCGTCAATATGTGGCTCGCCACGCGAATCGGCCGCGTCCGCGTCGCGGAGAAGATTTCGATCGGCGATGGGGGCAATCCGCGCCTGATCGCCCGGATGCGCGCGCAGCTGAACTTCGCCGAATTCGTCCCCGTGGTGCTGATTCTGATCGGACTGGTCGAACTGGCCAAGGGCACAAGCCTGTGGCTGTGGGTCGTGGCGCTGGTGTTCATCGTCGGGCGCGTGACGCACGGTTTCGGGATGGACGGCTGGAGCCTGGGGAGGACCTTCGGCATGGCGAGCACTTCGATCATCATGGTCGGGCTGGGGTTCTATGCCGCCGCGATCCCCTATCTGAGCGCCTACGGGTTTTAACCGGGCCCGGTTCGCGATTCGGGCGCGTTTCCGCGCGCGATCACCGAATCGGCGACGAACGGATTGGTTTTCCGTTCATGGGCGAAGGTGCTGACGGCGTTGTGGCCGGGGATGAACACCGTGTCGTCCCCGAGCGGCCACAGCTTGAGCGTGATCGAATCGAGCAAGTCCTGATGGTTGCCCATCGGGAAGTCGGTGCGCCCGATTGACCCCTGGAACAGCACGTCGCCCACCATTGCCAGCTTCGATTCGGGATGGTGGAAGACGACATGGCCCGGCGTGTGGCCGGGGCAATGAATCACATCGAGGGTGAGGTTGCCCACCGTCACCTGGTCGCCATCGACCAGCCAGCGCGCGGGCTCGAACGGGGTACCCCGCACGCCGTAGCGCTTGCCGTCATCTTCCAGCCGCGAAATCCAGAAGCGGTCGGCCTCGTGCGGCCCTTCGATCTCGACGCCCAGTTCCTTCGCGAACTCGCCGGCCGCGCCGCAATGATCGATATGGCCATGGGTCAGCAGGATCTTCTCGATCGTGACGCCATGGCTCGCCGCCGCCGCGCGCAGCTTGGGCAAGTCGCCGCCGGGATCGACGAATGCGCCCTTCATCGTCTGGGTACACCAGATCAGCGAGCAATTCTGCTGGAGCGGCGTGACCGGGACGATCGCGGCGCGGAGGGGCGGGTTCGACATGGGTTGCGAGATAGGCGGGCAGCCCTCTTCCGGCAACCGGCCAGTTCCCCTGCGAAAGCATGGGGTTCCAGAGTAACAAAGCCCTGTCCCGTGTGGCTCTGGGGCCCCGCTCTCGCAGGGGAACGAGAAGCGCGAAGGGCTTGCCCCCTCGCCCGCCGCACGCCATTCGGGCGGTTCATGTTGCCCGTCCCACCCTTCGTGTTGCTCGACGATGCGCGTCCCGGCGCACCGCCGGCGCGGCTCTATGCGAATCCGGTCGAGATCATTGAGGCCGGCGGCGAGGGCGAAGTCGGTCCGGCACTCAACCGGCTGAACGCGGCGCAGGCACGCGGGCTCCATGCGGCGGGTTTCCTCACCTATGAAGCGAGCGCGGAGCTCGAACCCAGCGCCTGGCCGCGCCCCGCGGGCGGTGCGGCGCCGCGCCTGTGGTTCGGGCTGTTCGAACGCTACACCGAAATCGCCGACGTTGCCGCCCTGCTCCCCGATCCGGCGGGCGCCTGGGCCGGCGCGCCTCAGCCCTGGATCACCCGCGATCAATATGGCGAGCAGTTCGCGGCGGTCGAAGAGCTGATCGCGGCGGGCGACATCTATCAGGCCAACCTCACCTTCCGCGCCTGGGTCCGCCGCGCGGGGTCGCCGGGCGCGCTTTACGCACTGCTGCGCACTCGCGCCGCCGCGGGCTATGGCGCGCTGGTCGCGACCGGCGAGCAGGTTTTGCTCTCCTTCTCGCCCGAATTGTTCTTCGCAGTCGAAGGCGGCACCCTCACTGCCCGTCCGATGAAGGGCACGTCGATTCGCGGGGCCACCCCCGCCGAGGACGAAGCGCTCGCCGAAGCGCTCGCCAGTGATCCCAAGCAGCGCGCCGAGAATCTGATGATCGTCGATCTGATGCGGAATGACCTGAGTCGCGTCTCACGCGCGGGTAGCGTATTGGTGCCCCTGCTTTTTCATGTCGAGCGCTATCCGACCGTTCACCAGATGGTCTCGACAGTCACTGCGCAACTGGATGACGGACTCGATGCCATCGACGCGCTCAGATCTCTGTTTCCCTGCGGGTCGGTCACCGGCGCGCCCAAGGTTCGTGCGATGCAAGTCATCGGCGAAGTCGAGGGCGCCGCGCGCAACATCTATACCGGCTCGATCGGGCGATTCGACGCAAATGGCGATGCGATGTTCAACGTCGCGATCCGCACCTTGATGCTCGATCCGACCAGCGACGCCGCGGTGCTGGGCCTCGGATCGGGCGTGGTCGCCGATTCGCGGGTGGACGAAGAATGGGCCGAATGCCTCGCCAAGGGCGCCTTTGTCACCGCGGGCGAAACGCCGTTCGATTTGATCGAGACGATGGCCTTCGATCCCGAGCGCGGCATTCCGCTGCTCGAGCGCCATATCGCGCGGATGCGGGCGAGTGCGCAGCTGTTCGGCTTCATCTTCGACCGGCATGGCGTCAGGAACGAGCTTCAGGCGGCGACCTTCCGGCTGCGCGAGGCTTCGCGTGTGCGCCTGTTGCTCGGGCGTTCGGGCGCGATCGCGATCGGCATCGCGCCGATGCCGCCGCTGCCCCACGGCCCGGTCAGCGTCGCGATTCGTCCGCTCGAAGTCGCGCCGGACGACTTCCGCCTCGCGCACAAGACCAGCCGCCGCGGCTTCTACACGCGCGCCGAGGGGGCGTTCGAGACGGTCTACACCGATCCTGACGGCTACCTCACCGAAGGCAGCTTCACCTCGATCTTCGTGCGAAACGCCGACGGCGTCCTCGTCACGCCGCCGCTCCGCCGCGGGCTGCTTCCCGGGGTGCTCCGCGCCGAACTGATCGAGTCGGGCCGCGCAATCGAAGGCGATCTTCGTCCCAAAGACCTTGAATCGGGCTTTTTCATCGGCAATGCGCTGCGTGGGCTGGTATCTGCCGTTACATTTGCGAAAGCCCGATCTGCACCGTAAAGGCGCGCGCATGAAGACCACCGCAGCACTCGATCGCATCTCCCCCTCCCCCACGCTCGCCATGACCGCGCGGGTCAATGAGCTCAAAGCGCAGGGTGTCGACGTGATCGGCCTCGGCGCGGGCGAACCCGATTTCGACACCCCGGAATATGTCCAGGAAGCCGCGATCGCCGCGATTCGATCCGGCCAGACGCGCTACACCAATGTCGACGGCACCGCCGCGCTCAAGGAAGCGATCCGCGCCAAGTTCAAGCGCGACAACCGGCTCGATTACGCGGTCAACCAGATCAGCGTGAATGTCGGCGGCAAGCACACGCTGTTCAATGCGCTGGTGGCGACGGTTCAGGCCGGCGACGAAGTCATCATCCCCGCCCCCTATTGGGTGAGCTATCCGGACATCGTCCGGTTCGCGGGGGGAACGCCAGTGTTCGTCGCCGCCGGCGCCGCCCAGAATTACAAGATCACGCCGGCGCAGCTCGACGCCGCGATCACGCCCTACACCAAGTGGCTGATCCTCAACTCGCCATCCAACCCCACCGGCGCCGCCTATTCGGCTGCCGAGCTCAAGGCGCTGGGCGAAGTGCTCGAACGCCACCCGCAGGTGTGGATCATGGCCGACGATATGTACGAGCATATCGTCTATGACGGCTTCGAATTCGCGACGATCGCGCAGGTCTGCCCCTGGCTCTACGAACGCACGCTGACCGTGAACGGCTGCTCCAAGGCCTATTCGATGACCGGCTGGCGGATCGGCTTCGCGGGCGGCGCGCCCTGGCTGATCAAGGCGATGGCCAAGCTCCAGTCGCAATCGACTTCGAACCCCTGTTCGATCGCGCAGGCGGCGGCGACCGCGGCGCTCAATGGCGACCAGAGCTTCCTCGCGGGCCGCAACGAGGCGTTCCGGGGCCGCCGCGATCTGGTCGTGTCGATGCTCAACCAGATCAACGGCATGACCTGCCCGCGTCCCGAGGGCGCCTTCTACGTCTATCCCGAATTTTCGGGCCTGATCGGCAAGACCACCCCCAAGGGCCAGCGGATCGACACTGACGAGCAGATGATCGGCTATTTCCTCGACGAAGCGAAGGTCGCGGCCGTCCACGGCGCGGCATTCGGCCTCTCGCCGGCGATGCGGATCAGCTACGCGACCTCGGAGGAGATCCTGCGCGAGGCCTGCGAGCGCATTCAGACCGCCTGTGCGGCCTTGCGCTGACGTCATCGACACACGATCTTGGGTTCATGCTCAAGATCGCCTTGCCCGTGGCCGCGATTGCCGGCCTTGCTTATCTCGCCATTCCCAGCATCGGCGTCGCGGCCGAAGGCGCGATTTCGATTCCCGCCCCGCGCACCGACGTCACCGGGGCCAAGGGCCCGCAGGTCGCGATCCTCGCGGGCGGCTGCTTCTGGGGCCTTGAAGCGGTGTTCGAGAATGTGAAGGGCGTGCAATCGGTCACCAGCGGCTATGCCGGGGGCGCCAAGAGCGACGCCACCTATGACCGCGTCTCGACCGAGCGCACCGGCCATGCCGAGGCGGTCCGCATCGTCTATGATCCCGCCAAGGTCAGCTACGGCACGCTGCTGCGCGTCTATTTCTCGGTCGCGCACGATCCGACCCAGCTTAACCGCCAGGGCCCGGACAGCGGCCCCAGCTATCGCTCGGCGATCTTCCCGCAAAGCCCGGCGCAGCGCACCACCGCGACTGCCTATATCGCCCAGCTCGGCAACGCGAAGGCCTGGCCGCGCCCGATCGTGACGCGAGTCGAGACCGGGAGCTTCTATCCGGCCGAGGCCTATCACCAGGATTTCTTCCGGCGGAACCCGAACCACCCGTACATCGTCCGCTACGACAGGCCCAAGGTCGCGGCGTTCCGCGCGGCGTTTCCTTCGCTCGCCAAATAACCCGCATCCATCAGAGCAGCCCCAGCCCCGCGAGTTGCCCGGCCAGCTCGGGCGGCAAATCCGCGCCTTCGCCTTCGCCCAGATCGACCGGCGCATCCGCGTCCGCAAGATAGCGCCAGCCCTGATGCGCGCGCTTCGGCCGCGGCTGAACGAGGATCAGCCTGGTCTCCAGCCGGATCGCGGTGCGCCCGCCCTCGGCCTCGGCGAACCCCAGGATCGGCGAACGCCCGATCAGCTGGTGCTTGATGATCCAGAACAGCGACCCGCCCGCCATCTCGGCGGCGCGCTTGGGCATATAGCGCGTCGTCATCGGGAATTCGGGCCCCTGCGCCGCGCGCCACGCGATTCGCTCGCGCAGGGTTTCAACCTCGGAGCAACCGAACGCCACTTTGGTAAGACTGAGGGCCATCCCTCTTAGCTGGCGAGTCCCGCCGCGGTTGCAAGGCCGAGGAACACCAGAAAGCCCATCGAATCGGTCGTCATGGTCACGAAGATCGACGACGCCACCGCCGGATCGGCATTGTAGCGGTCGAGCGTCAGCGGCACGATCACCCCAGCGAGCCCCGCGATCAGGATGTTGAACAGCATCGCCGCCGCGATCACCGCCCCCAGCTCGGCGTTCCAGAAGATCAGCGACACCACAATCCCGATCAGCGCCGCGATCGTCCCGCCGTTGAGCAGCGCCACCTTCATCTCGCGCCGGATCGTCCGCAGGCTGTTCGAGTCGGTCAGCTGGTTGGTCGCCAGCGCACGCACCGTCACCGCCAGCGTCTGGGTGCCGGCATTGCCGCCCACCCCGGCAACCACCGGCATCAGCGCGGCGAGCGCGATCATCTTGTCGAGCGTGCCCTGGAACATCCAGATGATCGTCGCGGCGATCGTCGCGGTGCCCAGATTGGCGATCAGCCAGCGCACTCGCGTCTTGTACGAATCGATCACGGGCTCGTTGATGTCGCCCTCGCCCGCGCCCGACAACAGCAGCACGTCCTCGCCGGCTTCCTCGGAAATGATGTGGACCACGTCATCGACGGTGATCATGCCCACCAGCCGCCCGCTGGGATCGATCACGGCAGCCGAAATCAGAGCATATTTCTGGAAGCGCAAGGCCACTTCCTCCTGGTCCATATCGACCGGGATCAGAGTCTGTTCGCGCTTCATGACGTCAGAAATCAGGATCGCTCGCGGGGTGCGCAGGATCCAGGAAAGCGCGCAGGTGCCGATCGGCTTGTGCGCCGGATCGACGACGAAAATCTCCCAGAAATCGGTGGTGAGATCGTCGTTCTTGCGCATGTAATCGAGGACGTCGCCGACGCTCCAATGCTCTGGCACCGCAATCAGCTCGCGCTGCATCAATCGGCCGGCGGATTCCTCGGGATAGGAGAGCGCTTCCTCGATCGCGGCGCGATCGTCGGGCTCCATCGCGCGGAGCACCTCGCGCTGATCCTCGGGCTCCATGTCCTCGATGATCGCGACGGCATCGTCGGTATCGAGTTCGGCGGCGAGATCGGCGACTTCGTGCGGCTCGAGCGCGTCGATCAAATCCTCGCGGACATGCTCGTTCATCTCGGCGAACACGTCGGCATCGACCAGATCGGCGAGCGACCGGGCAAGGTCGCGCCGCTCGTCGTGCGAGGCCAGCTCGAACAGATCGGCGATGTCGGCCGGGTGGAGCGGATCGACGAGCGTCCGCGCGCCCTCGTCGTCGCCCGCCTCCACGGCGTCCAGGACTGCGCGGACGAATTCGGGCTTCAGCCGGTCGTCCTCGTCCAACTCGCTCTCGGGGACGGCGGCCTGCGGCTCCAGTTCGGTCTCGCTCATCGTCCGACCTCCCTGTCTGGCCCTGCTGCGCCGGGGCTTACTCTTGGGAGAGGGATTTGCAAGTCGGCGGAACCACGCCTACCTGCTCCGCCAGTATTCAGGAGTAACCGATGTCCGACTTCAACACTCTCACGCTGACCCTCGACACGGGCGAGGTGACGATCAAGCTTCGTCCCGATCTCGCGCCCAAGCATGTCGAGCGAATCGGCACGCTCGCCAATGCCGGTTTCTATGACGGCGTCGTCTTCCACCGCGTGATCGACGGGTTCATGGCCCAGGGCGGCGATCCCAGCGGCACCGGTTCGGGCGGCTCGAAGGAGGCCAACCTCCCGGCCGAATTCAGCCGCGAGCCGCATGTCCGCGGCGTCGCCTCGATGGCGCGGACGATGGATCCGAACAGCGCGAATTCGCAATTCTTCATCTGCCTCGACGATGCGACTTTCCTCGACGGCCAGTACACCGTCTGGGGCGAAGTGACCGAGGGCATGGACAATGTCGACGCGCTCCCCAAGGGCGAGCCGCCGCGCAACCCGGGCAAGATCGTCTCGGCGAAGGCGGAGTAACCGCCGCCCGGCTGCCGAAAAAGCGAAGAGCCCCGCCCTCACCGGCGGGGCTTTTTGTTTGGGAAGCGATCACGCTCCCCCAATTCCGTCACCCTGAACTTGTTTCAGGGTCCATGTCTCCACGGGCGACGGTGGTATTGATGGCACGATGGATGCTGAAACAAGTTCAGCATGACGGGAATTGTGGGAGTGATCCCCTTATTCCGCCGCCCCCAGCGCACCGATCAGCCAGTCGTGGAAAATCCGCACCGGCCGCGTCGTTAGCGCGCGCGGGCGGCACACGAACCAATAGCTGTAGCTGCTCTCCACCGTCAGATCGAAGAGCTGGACCAGACGCGGATCGCGCGCGGATTCGAAATGGCTTTCGAGCATGAAGGCGACGCCGAGCCCCTGCGCCGCCGCTTCGAGCATCAGCGTGCCCGAATCGAAATGATCGATTGCCAGCGGTTCGAGATCGGGCAGCCCCGCCGCCGCGCGCCACGCGGTGAAGGTGTCCGCCATGTCGCGGTGAACCAACGCCGTCAGCCCGGCGAGCTGTTCGGGGCGGGTGATCGGATCGGCCCCCTCGACCAGCGAACGCGCGCCGATGACATGGACGCGGTTGCGATCCAGCCGCCGGGCGTAGAGCCCCGGATCGACATCGCGCGCGAGGACAATCGCCGCGTCGAGCCCGTCGCCCAGCCGCGCCACGCCATGCCCCCCGGTATCGACATCGAGGTGGAGCTCGGGGTGCCTGCGTTTGAGATCGGGCAAATGCTGCATCAGCCGCTGGGTGGCGAACAGCGGCAGGACGCCGAGGCGCAGGCGCAGCAGTTCGGCTCCGCTGGTCATCGCCTCGACTGCATCCGTCATCGAATCGAGCGCCGGCGCGATCAGCCCGAGCAGCCGTTCGCCATCGTCATTGAGCTTGAGCGCCTGATGCCGCCGTTCGAACAAAGGCTTGCCGATAAAGCGTTCGAGCGACTGGACGCGCCGGCTGAGCGCCGGAGACGACAGAGCGAGTTCCTCCGCCGCCGCCTTGATCGAGCCGAGCCGGGCGACCTGCACGAACGCTTCGATCGCTGTGAGGGGGGGAAGCCGTCGCATCGCCATCCTTTGTGCACTGCGTCAGAGCCCGGTTCGCTCCATTGCACCGCCGAATTGCTCTGTACCGCACTATCACTCGGAGCCGACGCGATTGCAAGTACTGCAATTGCCAGCCGTGCACTTCGCACTTGCAACATAATCCGCTGCGCTGCACAAAGATCGGGCCTTTCAGGCATCCTCTCCTAAAACTTTCAAACGGCCGCCCTTCGGGGCGGCCATTTTTTTGCGCGGCGGCGCCTAAAGCGCCGACCGACGGCGCGGCTTTGCCGCGACGCGATCCGACACCCGCCCCCGTGTTCCTGCGAACGCAGGAACCCAGAGTCACGAAGGGTATCGCGCGATAACGCTGGGCTCCTGCGTTCGCAGGAATATCGTTCAGCACTCAGCCGCCCCTCGTCATTGCGGAACCGTTCCCTATCTAGTGCGCTTGCCCAACCAGGAGAGCGATTCGAATGGCCGATACCGAAACCAGTCCGCGCCGGCTGCAGGTCGCCAATGCCCGGCCCGAGGATAGCGGGCGCGGGCTCGCACATTTGCCGCGATCGATGATGGCGTCGCTCAAGCTGGCCGAAGGCGATGTGATCGAAATCGTCGGCAAGCGCACCACCCCGGCGCGCGCGGTGCTGCCCTATCCCGAGGATGAGGGCCTCGAACTGCTGCGCATCGACGGACTCCAGCGCGCCAATGCCGGGGTCGGATCGGGCGATTTCGTCGAAGTGCGCCGCGCCGAATCGAAGCCCGCCACGCGGATCGTCTTCGCCCCGGCACAGGAAAATCTGCGCCTCCAGGGATCGGGCATTGCGCTCAAGCGCACCTTCTACGGCCGCCCGCTCTGCCAGGGCGATATCGTCGCGACCGCGGGGCAGCAGCGTGTCGGCGATGTCCCGCCCGAGATCGCCCGGCATCTCCACGCACCCGCCTATGCGCTTCAGGAAATCCGCCTCGCGGTGATTTCGGCGAGCCCCAAGGGCATCGTGCATGTCGACGAGAATACCGAAGTCGAGCTGCGCCCCGAATATGAAGCCGCCGATGCCCGCCGCGCCGATGTTACCTATGACGATATCGGCGGCATGGGCCCGACGATCGACCAGCTGCGCGAGATGGTCGAACTGCCGCTGCGCTATCCCGAGCTGTTCCAGCGGCTGGGCGTCGATCCGCCCAAGGGGGTGCTGCTCCATGGCCCCCCGGGCACCGGCAAGACGCGGCTCGCCCGCGCGGTCGCCAACGAATCGGACGCGACCTTCCACCTGATCAACGGGCCCGAGATCATGGGCTCGGCGCACGGCGAATCGGAAAAGCGGCTGCGCGACGTGTTCGAGACGGCCAACAAGGATGCGCCGTCGATCGTCTTCATCGACGAGATCGATTCGATCGCACCGAAGCGCGGCCAGGTTTCGGGTGAGGCCGAGAAGCGCCTTGTCGCCCAGCTGCTGACGCTGATGGATGGGCTGGAGGCGCGCGCGAACGTCGTCGTCATCGCCGCGACCAATCGCCCCGAGGCGATCGATGAAGCGCTGCGCCGTCCGGGCCGGTTCGACCGCGAGATCGTGGTCGGCGTGCCCGATGATCGCGGCCGCCGCGAGATCCTGGGCATCCACACCCGCGGCATGCCGCTCGCCGAGGACGTCGATCTGCCCGAACTGGCGAGGACGACCTACGGGTTCGTCGGCGCGGACTTGGCCGCGCTGACCCGCGAGGCGGCGATCGAGGCGATCCGGCGGCTGATGCCCAAGTTGAACCTCGAGGATCACACGATCCCGCCTGAGGTGCTCGACACGCTTTCGGTCACCCGCGAGGATTTCCTCGAGGCGATGAAGCGCGTCCAGCCCAGCGCGATGCGCGAAGTCATGGTCCAGGCGCCGACGGTGCGCTGGGAGGATGTCGGCGGGCTCGACGATGCCCAGATGCGGCTCAAGGAAGGCGTCGAACTCCCCCTCAAGGACCCTGAAGCGTTCCGCCGCCTCGGCATCCGCCCGGCCAAGGGCTTTTTGCTGTACGGTCCCCCGGGCACCGGCAAGACGCTGTTGGCCAAGGCAGTCGCGCGCGAGGCGGAGGCGAACTTCATCGCCACCAAATCGAGCGATCTCCTCTCCAAATGGTATGGCGAGAGCGAGCAGCAGATCGCCAAGCTGTTCGCCCGCGCGCGCCAGGTCGCACCGTGCGTGATCTTCATCGACGAGCTCGATTCGCTGGTCCCGGCGCGTGGCGGTGGCCTCGGCGAGCCGCAGGCGACCGAGCGGGTGGTCAACACCATCCTGTCCGAGATGGACGGGCTGGAGGAGCTGCAGTCGGTGGTGGTGATCGGCGCGACCAATCGTCCGAACCTGATCGATCCGGCGCTGCTCCGCCCGGGCCGGTTCGACGAGCTGGTCTATGTCGGCGTCCCCGATAAGGCGGGGCGCGCCCGGATCCTCAAGATCCAGACCGCCAAAATGCCGCTCGCCAAGGATGTCGACCTCGACGCCGTCGCCGCCAAGACCGAACGCTATACCGGCGCAGATCTGGAAGACGTCGTCCGTCGCGCGGGGCTCGTTGCCTTACGCGAATCGCTCGACACCAAGGCCGTGACTCAGGCGCATTTCGAAGCGGCGCTCGCCGATTCGCGCGCCACGGTCACGCCCGAGATGGAGAGCGAATATGAAGCAATGTCGGCGCGGCTGAAGCAGGATGCGGTCGCGCTCCAGCCGATCGGCTTCATCGCGCCAGGGATGCTCCACGGCCGGGGCCCGAAGGGCGCAGACTGAAGCTTTTTTTGCTCGCCCCCCCGGTGAAAAGGCGGCACCGGCCCGCCCCCTCCCGGGCACCCTTGCTTTAATAAGCCTAGGGGTGACCGGGATGGGGAGCGGGCCGGTGCCGTTCGTCGCTCTTGAGCGACAAAACCGCATACACCACCGCCGCGAGCAACCAGCCGGCGGCGGTGAGATACGGCAAGGGCCGCCACAGTTCGTACAAGCCCACGCCGATCGATGGCCCGAGCACGAACGCCGCGCCGTTGACCGATGTGACCTTGCCCGCGACCGACCCTTGCGATTCAGGGCCGACCGCAAGCGAAGAACCCGCGGTAAATCCCGGCCGCGCAAAGCCGAAGCCCAGGCAGGCGAGCGAATATCCGGTCCCGATCCCGTACAGCGTGGCCGCGCTGCCCGTCACCACGCATCCCGCCGCCGCCACCGTCAGCCCCACCAGAATCAGCGCGCGCGGCTTCAGGTCCAGCATCGGAATCAGCCCCCATTGCGCGAGCAAAGCCGATCCCGCCCCCATCATCAGCACGAGCCCCGTGGGCTGAAGCGCATCGATCGGAGAGACATGCAGCCGGTCGATCACGAGGAAGCCGATCGCCTGCCCCGTCATCGCCTGGGCATGGCCCATCACCAGCCCGGTGATCATCCAGCCGCGCACGCGCGAGTCGAAATAGCCGACCGCGGTGCTGCTGCGATCCGAAACCGCCGCGGTCACGCTCGCGCCCGATCCCTGCCCGCCGATCGAGGGATAGGCGACCGCCGCGCCGTGCGCCGGCCCCTCTTCTCTCGGCAGGAACCGCGCGGCCGCGATCCAGATGACGAGGCCGATCAGGCTCGCCGCAAAGGCCGGCCCCGCGAGCCCGACCACAGGCCCGCCTTCCCACAGGCTCCCCATCACCAGATAGGGCGAGATCGCCGGGCCGAGGATCGTTCCCAGCCCGAATGCTGACGCGATCAGCGTCAGCGCCTTGGTCCGTTGGTCCCGGCTGGTGCGTCCCGCGACGATCGCCTGCACCGCCGGTGGCGCCGCCGATCCGAAGATGCCGTAGATCACGCGCCCGCCGATGAACGCCGCGAACGTGGCGAACGGGGCGAGGACGCCGTTGATCCCCAGCATCAGGAACAGCCCGCACAGAAACAGCGAAACCGTGAAGCCCCCTGCGCCGACCAGCACCATCGCGCGCCGCCCATGCCGGTCCGACCGGTTGGCCCAGAAGGGCGCGGCGATCACCCAGAGCAGGGCCGAAACCGAAAACACCGCCGCCACCGCGCTGTCCGCCGCGCCCAGCGAGCGGCCGAGCGCGGGCAGCACCGATTGCAGCGCGGTATTGCCCGCCGCGATCGCCAGCATCACCATGAAGAGCAAGGCGAAGGTCTTGTCGACCTTGGGCGGGGCGGCCCCGGCGACCATCAGCGCACCCAGCTATAGCCGCGCCGCACCTCGGTCACGAACAGGTCGTAGCGGGCGTACCAGCGCTCGCGCCCGCGATCGCGAATCACGGCATGTTCGGCATTCTCGCGCCAGGCGACCGCGCTTTGTTCATCGGCCCAATAGCTGACCGTGATCCCGAATCCGCTTTCGTCGCGAGTCGAATCCATGCCCCGGTACCCCGGCTGCCGTTCGGCCAGCGCCACCATTGCCTCCGCCGCGGCGGCATATCCGCCCTGGTCCTCACCGGTCTCCTGCGAGACAAAGATCACTGCGATCTCGCCGAGCCGAAGGTCATGACTGTTGTGTGACATGCCTCACTCGACTAACCGGATTTGCTGGCCGCGCAACCGTCGGTCTGTTCGCCCGTTCATGGAGCCCTATGACTTCCACCCGATCGCTGACGCGCGCAAGCCGCAGGACCCCCTCGGACTGGGCGCTATTCCTGCGCGGCTTCATCAAGCACCCGGCCATGGTCGCCTCGATCGTTCCGTCGTCGGAGGCGACGATCAAGCGGATGCTCAAGCCCGTCGATTGGGCGAATACCAAGGTGTTCGTCGAATATGGCCCCGGCGTCGGCACCTTCTGCCAGGCGGTGCTCGACCGGCTGGGCCCCGACGCTGAATATATCGCGATCGATCCCAACGAGGAATTCGTCGAGCATCTCCGCCACAAGTTCCGCGATTCGCGCTTCACCCTGATTCAGGGTTCGGCAGAGGATGTCCGCCAGATCCTCAAGGATCGCGGGCACGACCATGCCGATTACATCCTGTCGGGTCTGCCCTTCACCACCCTGCCGGCCGGCGTCGGCGACGTGATCGCGCGCGAGACCGAGGCCGCGCTGCGCCCCGGCGGCGCTTTCCTCGTCTATCAGTTCCGCCCCAAGGTCCGCAGCTTCTTCGCGCCCTATTTCGAGAAGATCGACGCCGCGGTCGAATGGTGGAACGTGCCCCCCGCGCAGCTCTGGTGGGCCTGGAAAGAGTAGCATCGAAGACACGCACCGCCGGATTCACCTCGTCCGGTCGGTTCCCGATTGACGCGCCCGCACGCGCGGCACACAGAAATGGGCATGGAGCACATCAACCTGCCCGAGTCCGAATGGCGCAAGCGCCTCACGCCCGAGCAATATCATGTGCTGCGCGAGGCGGGCACCGAGCGGCCGTTCGCCGGCAAATACGATAACAACAAGGCCGATGGCCTGTATCGCTGCGCCGGCTGCGCGCTCGAACTGTTCGACAGCACCGACAAATATGATTCGGGTTCGGGCTGGCCCAGCTTCACCCAGCCGGTCGCCGCAACGCATGTGGTGGAGCATCACGACACCACCCATGGCATGACTCGCATCGAGGCCCGTTGCGCGCGCTGCGACGGGCATCTGGGCCATGTCTTCCCCGATGGGCCGCCGCCGGCGGGCTTGCGCTACTGCATCAACTCGGTGAGTCTCGACTTCCGTTCACGCGGCGCTAACGGGGCCGGCGCTAGTGCGAGCGAGACTTCAGGCTCGTGAATTCCTTGTGAGCCGGCGGATCTGGGCGTAACTCACCCCGCGCATGACCAATTTCAAAAACTATCTCCCGAAGCGCTGGCCGACCCGGGCCGAGTGGAAACGCTACGCGATCTGGACGGGCAGCGGGATGGCCGCATTCGGCACGCTGGCGTTTATCGCGCTGCTGGTCGCGGTCTATTCGACCAAGGCGTCGCTCCCCTCCTATGGCGAGCTCAAATCCTCGCCCAACGGCCAGATGATCCGCGTCCATGCCGCCGACGGCACCGTGCTGGTCTCGATGGGGCCGAGTTACGGCGAGTGGATCGAATACGACCAGATCCCGCAGGTGATGAGGGACGCGATCGTCGCGATCGAAGACAAGCGCTTCGAATCGCATTGGGGCGTCGACGCCTGGGGCATGCTGCGCGCGGTGCGCGTCGGAATCGCCAATTCGGGGTCGGACAAACGGCTTCAGGGCGCTTCGACCATCACGCAGCAGGTCGCGCGCACCATCTTCCTGTCGAACAAATATGATCTCGGCCGCAAGGCGCGCGAGGCCGTGCTGGCGCTCGCGATGGAGCGCAAGTTCACCAAGAACCAGATCCTCGAACTCTACCTTAACAAGGTCTATTTCGGCGGCGGCGCTTACGGCATCGACGCCGCCTCGCGCCGCTTCTTCGGCCATCCGGCGACTCAGTTGACGCTCAGCGAGGCCGCGATCATCGCCGGGCTGGTCAAGGCCCCCTCGCATTATTCGCCCACCGCCGACGCCGACGCCGCCGTAGGCCGCGCCAGCGTCGTGCTGGAGGTGATGGAAGATCAGGGCAAGATCACGCCGGCTCAGCGCGCCGCCGCAAACCCCAGGACGGTTAGGCTCGCCCCCGAGCCCAAGCAGAACAGCGTCCGCTATTTCACTGACTGGGCGCTGCCCCAGCTCGAGGTCCTGATCGACGAGACCGACGCCCCGCTCGAAGTGTGGACCACGCTCGATCTGGGCATGCAGCGCGCCGCCGACGAATCGATCCGGCAGAACACCCCCGCCGCGGCGCAGGGCGCCTTGGTCACGCTCGACCGCGACGGCGCGGTGCGCGCGATGGTGGGCGGCAAGGATTATGTCGCGTCGATCTACAACCGCGCGACGCAGGCGACTCGCCAGCCGGGCTCATCGTGGAAGCTGTTCGTGTATCTGGCGGCGCTCGAGGCCGGGCACCGGCCCGAGGATCTCGTCGTCGACGAGCCGGTGACGATCCGCGGCTGGAGCCCGCGCAACAGTTCGGGCCGGTTCAACGGCGAGATGACGCTGCGCAACGCCTTCGCCTTCTCGATCAACACCATCGCGGCGAAGATGGGCGAGGAAGTCGGCTTCGGCACCGTCGCGGACATGGCGCGGCGCTTCGGAATCACCACCAGGATCAACACCGACCCGGCGATGGTGCTCGGCACGTCGGACGTCCGGCTGATCGACATGACGCGCGCCTTCGCCTCGGTCGCGTCGCGCGGCGTCGCGGTCACGCCCTATGGAATCACGCGAGTCACTGCGAACGGCGCCGTGATCTACCAGCACGAAGTCGATACCAGCCGGGTGCTCGTGGCGGAGCATGTCGCGGCACAGATGACCGATCTGCTCCAGACCGCGGTCAACACCGGCACCGGCAGGGCCGCACAAATCGGCCGCCCAGTCGCGGGCAAGACCGGCACGACGACCTCGAACAAAGATGGCTGGTTCATTGGCTTTTCCTCGGGGCTGACCACCGGCGTCTGGATGGGCCGCGACGATGCCAAAGTCGTCCCCGGCCTTCAGGGCGGCCACGCCCCGGCGCGGGCATTCGGCGTCTATATGAAGCGCGCGGTCGCCGGGCGACCTGTCGAGAATTTCGACACCCAGGTAACACTCCCGGAATTCTCGATCGAGAACGAGACCGACCAATATGGCGAGCCTGACAATAGCGTGTTCGTCGATGAGGACGGCCGGGCGATCGATCCCGGTGCTTACGATCCGGCAGTCGAGGGCGAAGGCGATCCCAAGATGGACCAGGACTGGATCGACCGGATGACGGGCGATTCCGCCCCGGGCGAACAGCCGCCCCAGAAGCCGCCTCAGCAACAGCAACAGCAACAGCCGCGCGATATCCCGCGTCCGCCCAACGTCCAGCCGGCCCAGCAACGCCCCGACCAGCGCGACCGCGACTCCTATCGGGACCGTGAGGTCGCCGATCCGGCGCGCCGCCCGGGGAATCCAGACTAGGCGCACCAGGTGCTCCTGCTTTCGCAGGAGCACGGCAGTTGGCTAAGCCTTTCCGACCCAATGCAACGCCGCGCCATGCTTGCGCAGCCAGTGACGCGCGGGGGTGGGATCCATTTCGAACAACGTCTCGACGAAGCGGTGGAATGCCGGCGAGTGGTTCATATGCACCCGGTGCGCGACTTCATGCGCCACCGTCGCGCGCCGCACGAAGCTCGGCGCGAGGATCAGCCGCCAGCTGTAACGAATCGCTCCCGACGCGGCGCAGCTCCCCCAGCGCCCGCGCGGATCGCCGATCGATACGCCCGTGACATGCACCCCGGCGCGGGCGGCATATTCGGCGGTCTCTTCGCTCAGGATGCGCAGCGCCTCGGCGCGGAACCAGCGTTCGACTCGCTTCTCCAGACCCTCGCGCGGGCCGCCGCAGATCAGCCGGTCGTCCACCAGCCGGGGCAGGCGTTTCCCCTCGGGCGCGGGCCAGACGATCTCGATCTCGTCATCCTCGAGCGGCATGATCGCGCCCGGCGCGAACGGCCGCCCCTCGGGCAGTTTGGCCTGCTGAGTCTCGATCCAGCCGCGCTGCTCCTCGGCCCAGGCAAGCGCCTTGCGCAGCGACGCGCGCGGCGGGATCGTCAGCCGTACCCTGCCGCTTCGAGGGTCCACTGCGAGCCGCATCCCGCGCGACCGGGCATTGCGGACGATATCGACATCCACGCTCAAAGCTCGCGGTCCACCAGATGATGTTCGAAATCCTTGACCAGATCCTCCGACACGGTCCAGCCGCGCACCGATTCGCCCGCGCGGTGGACGGCGTCGCGGTCCCCGCTCACCAGATAGTGCCAGTCGGGCAGCGGCTCGCCATTGGCGCGCAGGCGATAGGCGCAGGTGCGCGGCAGCCAGGCGATCGAATCGACATTGGCCGAGGTCAGCCGCACGCAATCGGGCACATAGGCGCGGCGATTGCGGTAATCCTTGCATTGGGCAGTGGCATTATCGAGCAGCCGGCACGCGACATTGGTGGCGTGGAGCTCACCGGTATCGGCGTCCTCGAGCTTGTGCAGGCAGCATTTGCCACACCCGTCGCACAGCGCTTCCCATTGCGCGCGATCAAGCTGGCGAAGCGGCGTATCTTCCCAGAAGCGTCCAGTCGTTTTGGCGCTCACTTCACCCATTTCTTGATCTCGGCGGTCATCTGCTCGGGCGTCATCTCGTGGCTGAGCAGTGCGATCGGCTCACCCTTGGGGCCCATCAGATAGGTGAGGGTGCCGTGATCGACCAGATAGCCGGTCTCGGCCGCGACCGGATCATGGATCTTGAAGGGCACACCATAGGCTTTCGCGACGGCCGCGATCGCCTCCGGGCTGCCGGTCAGGCCGATAATGCGCGGATCGAAATTGCCGACGAAACTCTTGAGCACTGCGGGCGAATCGCGCTTGGTATCCACGCTGATGAAAATCGGGACGATCTTCGCCGCGAGCGCCGGATCGCTCTTGTCGAGCGCCTTCATCGTCGCGCCCATCTTCGCCACGTCCATCGGACAGACATCCGGGCAAAAGGTATAGCCGAAATAGACCAGCCGGTATTTGCCCGCGAAATCGGTGTCGCGGACGGTCTTGCCGTCCTGGTCGGTCAGCGTGAAGGGGCCGCCGATCCGCGCGCCCTGAAGCGGCGGTTCGCTGGGCCCCGGCGGGGCTCCGCAGGAAGCGAGGAGCGAAATGGCGGCCAGCGCCGCCCAAAAGCGAGGAATCTTGCTGTTCATGGCGCCGCCAGCCTTGATCTGATAGGCCGACGCTTGCAAGGTTCCCCGGGAACTGAAGGGGCACGAGCAAAGGGTCACATGCGTATCATGCCGTCCAAATTTCTTCATGCCGCGCTCGCGGCCGCCGCGACGCTGTTGGTCGCGGCCCCTGCCCATGCCCAGCATTTCTCGGACAGCTATCAGTTTTTGGAGGCGATCCGGAAGCAGGACGGCACCAAGGCGATGCAGCTCATCTCCGATTCGAACGGCAGCATTCTCAATACCCGCGACCGGGACAGCGGCGACGGCGCGCTCCATATCGTCGTGCGCCAGGGCGATTCGACCTGGCTGCGCTACCTGATCCAGAAGGGCGCCAATCCCAATATCCAGGACGGGCGCGGCAACACCCCGATGATGGTCGCGGTCGAGACCAGCTATACCGAGGGCGTGCAGATCCTGCTCCGCTATGGCGCGAATGTCGATCTCGCCAATTCGAGTGGCGAGACGCCGCTGATCCGCGCGGTCCAGCTGCGCAAGGTCGATATGGTCCGCACGCTGCTCGATGGCGGCGCCGATCCCGATCGCACCGATCATATCTCCGGCCAGTCCGCGCGCGACTATGTCCGGCTCGACCCGCGCATGCCGCCGTCGATCGCCAAGATGATCGACGACGCCCCGAAGGTGAATCGCTCGGCCGTTTCCGGGCCGAAGCTCTAACGCTTCAGGAAATTTCCGCGTCGGGATCCGTCAGCGTGATGACCCTGCGCGCGGCGCGGCGCGCGAAGGCGAGCGTGCATTTCTTGCGTGTCGCCGCCGCCAGCGGCACTGTGTTCGCTTCACGCACCACCGCCGCGTCATAGCGGTCGGCAACGATCAGCCCGGCGCGCTCGGGCAGGAAACATGGCTGATCGAACGGACGCAGGTCGAATCTCTCGGGCACCGCCCAGAAGAAGCGGTCGCAATGCGCGAGATAGTCGTTCCACTTGCAGTCGCCGAGCAGGTCCGCCCGCGACACCTTCACTTCGACGATGATGATGTTGCCATGCGCGTCGAGCGCCATCAGGTCGGCGCGGCGCCCGTCGCTCAGCGGCACTTCAGCCATCGCGACGCAATCGTGGCGCAACAGCATCCGGCACACGCCCCGCATCACATCGGCTGCGATCAGCGGAGACGAAGCGGGGGACAGCGAAGCCATCCCCCGGTTTAGAACATTGTGGGAACGAAAGGAAGAGGCGGAACCTCTTCCCCTGTCACTCAGCGATAGAAAACGTGGTTGCCCACGGTACCGACGCGCGAGCGCTTCCAGCGCGGCGCGACATAGCGAGCGTGGAAATAGAGCGCGTTATCGACCGGCGAATCCCACAAATCGTTGCGGGCAACCTGCGCCACCGCCATCGCCTTGCGCCATGCCGGATTGTTCGGCGGAGTCGGCAGCACGCCGCCGCGCACGAACGAGAATTGCCCGCGCTGCTTGAGCACGCCGCACACCGAATTGGCGAAACGGCCCGAAGTGGCGCGATTGAGGATCACGTCCGCGACCGCCAGTTGGCCCGCGAGCGGCTCGCCCTTGGATTCATAATAGACGCCCACCGCCAGGCAGTGGAGTTCGCTATCGGCGTCCTCGGGCATGTCCTGCGCCGCGACTGCATCGGAAAGCGTGGTGTAGCTGGCCGGTTCGGCCTTGGGCAGCGGCTGAACGACTTCCGCCGGCTTTGCCATCAAAACGGGCTTCTGCGCGGGAACCGCAAGCGCCACCGGCTCGTTAAACTGTTGAAACAGAAGATCCGCGGAGGAACTTCCGAGATCGATCGTGGCGGCGTTGGCAAAAGCGCCTGCGCCAAAAGTCACAGCCGCGAAAACCGCGGCGCGTGCGATGAACTTCATTATCCGTCGTTACTATGCGGTGAGTGCGCGGCACGGCCCCCTTTATTATACGGGCCGCCGGGCTTCCCCCCGACTGCGTAACCGCTCGATCTCTGACCTCGGGCAGCACAACGCTATTATCAGTGCGGGGGCCTGTCGCGGCCCCGCGCCCCAAAGTCAATCGAAGCCCATCGTTTCAGCGGCGAACCGTTCCGCATGTGCGGTGTCCAGTTCGACCACCCACAGATCGGAATCGCCCGAACGGCGGCGCTGCCAGTAATTAGTGACTGCCTTGTCATCCGCGAGCGCTGACGGACCGGACGGCAGCAATGCCGGCTCGCCATCGGGGCCGAGTCCGCGTTCCAGGAATCGCGGATTTGCACCCTTTTCCATCGTTAACAACAGGATGCCGCCCGATGTTTCGTCGCCCTTGGCGAGGACCATCGCCGATCCGCCCTCCAGATTGACGCGGCGGACCAGCGCGCTGACCATCACCGCGCTGGTGACGCGCGCAGTCACGCGGTGCGGTATCCGGGAAGTCCGGCAAGCGGGATGCGCGATCGCATGAACGTTCCCGTCCCGCGCGCCGCTTCCTCGCCGGTCGCGTCGATCAGCCGCGCTTCGGCGACGAACACGCGCCGCTGCCCGCTCACCCAGCGGCCCTCGGCAATCACCGGGCCCTGCTTGAGCGGCTTGGTGAAGAGCAGGTTGAACGCCGTGGTCAGCAGGAAGCGATCGGTGACCAGGCTGTTCGCCGCGTAGAAGGCGGCATCGTCGAGCATCTTGAAGTAGCTGGTGCCATGCGCCGCGCCGGCCGCATGGAAATAGCGTTCGTCGAGCGCGAAACGGATCCGCGCCACCCCGGGCGAGGGGATTTCGAGCACCGAATCGAATAATTTGTTGATCGGCGCGGCCGCATAGAGAGATTCCAGCGCCCGGAAATGCGCCGATTCCCCGGTTTCGGGCCCGAAATCAGGCAGCGTCACGCGCCTCGACACCGGTGAGCAGCGCGTAGAGCGCATCGGGTGACCCCGCCCCGCGCAACTTCGCCGCGAAGCCGCGGTCGCGCAGCCGCCGCGAGACTCGCGCCAGCGCCTTGAGATGCTCGGCGCCCGCGCTCACCGGCGAGAGCAGCACGAACACCAGATCGACCGGGAGTTCGTCCACCGCGGCGAAATCGACCGGCTTTTCCAGTTGGGCGAAGATGCCGACGACCTCGCGCAACTCCTCCAGCTTGCCGTGCGGAATCGCCACGGCGCCGCCGAATCCGGTCGAGCCGAGCTTTTCGCGCTCGGCCAGCCGATCGGCGACCAGCTTGGCGTCGAGCCCATAGGCGCGCGCGGCCGCGGCGCCCAGTTGCTGGAACAGGGTTTTCCGGTTGGCGGCGGCGAGCGCGGACAGCACCGCATCGGGCGTTAGCAAATCGCTGAGATCAGTCATGAATCATCCGTGGGGCGCCCCCGCGCCGTCAAATCAAGGGTCTGGCCGGATCAGGAAGCGCGGTTGGGCTCCACCCAGCCGATCGTCCCGTCGCCGCGGCGATAGACCATGTTGAACGCGCCGGTACCCGAATTGCGGAAGAGAAGCGCGGTCGTATTGCGAAGATCGAGCATCATCACGGCGTCGGACACCGTGGCCTCGGGCACATCGACTCGTGTTTCGGCGATGATCAGCGGCGCGTCGTTCGGCTCTTCCTCGGCAGTGGCTTCCTGGAACAGGGTGTAGCCGGCATCGTCATAGGCACCCTCCGCGTCGCCGACGCCGTTCGGGCCGGCATGATGGTCCTTCAGCCGGCGGGTATAGCGGCGCAGCTGAGTCTCGATCCGGTCGGCGGCGCCATCGAACGCGCCATGCGCCTCCATGCCGCGGTTGGATGCCTTGAGCACCAGCCCCTGGCGGACATGCGCGATGATGTCGCAGGTGAAGCCGTTGTCGTGCGGTCCTTTTCCGAAAGTGGTGTGCGCCGAAATCGCGCGCGAGAAATATTTGTCGGCGATACCCTGGAGCCGATCGTTCACATGGGTCTTGAGCGCCTCGCCCGTTTCGACCTGATGGCCCGATACGCGGATATCCATGATGTACACCTCCACAAAAACGAGGGCGTGCACCTAGGCACGCGGCCCCGGAGCGTCAACGTTACCGCGTCAAACCGGCGCGGTACTGCCCCAAAGCGGCTCCTCTACTCCCTTGAGAAAGATCGCATGGCGCTCAAGTTCCGCCTCGGACGGCGCAAAGAGTCGTGCCGGGCGTACATGGACGTGAGTCCGCGCCTCCGCCGGGGTCTCGCGCATCGCCGGCGCGTCGACCGAAAGCCCCATGGTGATCTGCCGCCCGCCAGTCAGCTCGACATAGACCTGGGCGAGCAGTTGCGCGTCGAGCAGCGCGCCGTGAAGCGTCCGCGCGCTGAGATCCACGCCGTAGCGCGAGCACAAAGCGTCGAGGCTGTGCTTGGCCCCAGGATGGCGCGAGCGCGCGATCACCAGCGTATCGATCATCCGGTCGGTCGAAAAGATCGGTCGCCCGCACCGGGTCAGTTCGCCATTGAGGAAGCCGAAGTCGAACGAGGCGTTGTGCGCGATCAGCGGGCAATCGCCATCGCCGAAGAATTCGATCAGATCCTCGACCACATCGTGGAACAGCGGCTTGTCCGAAAGGAACACGTCGCTGAGGCCGTGGACGCGGAACGCTTCGACCGGCATCGCGCGCTCCGGATTGACATAGGCGTGGAAGGTCCGCCCGGTCATGACTTTGTTGACGAGCTCGACGCAGCCGATTTCGACCAGCCGGTCCCCGCCCGAGAAACTCAGTCCCGTCGTTTCCGTGTCGAACACGATTTCACGCATGAGTCGGCTTATCCTCCCGCGCCGCCGATCAAGCAAGCGATCAGCGCATTCACTTGCTCGCGCGTCTCGGCGAGCGGGCCGCCGGTGTCGATGACAAAGTCCGCCCGAGCGCGCTTTTCCGCGTCGGGAAGCTGAAGCGCGAGAATCGACTCAAAGCGTTCTGCGGTCATTGCCTCGCGCCGGAGCACCCGTTCGCGCTGAACGGCGGGGGGAGCGGAGACGACCGCGATCCGATCGACCCTGCTCCATCCGCCAGCTTCGAACAGCAAGGGCACATCGAGCACCACCAGCGGCGAGTCGCGATGCGCGGCGAGGAAGGAGTCGCGCTCCGCGGCGACGGCCGGATGCACCAGCGCCTCGATCCGCGCGAGCGCTTCGAGATCGCCGAACACGGCTTCGCGCAACCTGAGCCTGTCGACTCCAGCCTCACCGGTCGTTCCTGGAAACGCCGCTTCGATCGCAGCCACCAGCGCGCCACCGCGCCCTTCGAGCCTGTGGACCACGGCGTCGGCGTCGAACACCGGCACGCCCGCCTCGGCGAACATCGCCGCGACAGTCGATTTGCCCATTCCGATCGAACCGGTGAGGCCCAAGATGATCATGACGTCAGCAGTTCGCGAAGCTCATCGTCGCGGTCGCGCGGGGGTTCCGCGCCGAAGAACAACTCGAACGCCAGCGCCGCCTGGCCGATCAGCATGTCGAGCCCGTCTACCGTCGCCAGCTCGCGCGCGTGCGCCTGGGCGAGCAACCTGGTCTCCAGCGGCGCATAGACGATGTCATAGACCACGGCGTCCTCGGGCAAGGGATCCAAGTCGATCTCGAGCGGCGGCTGGCCCTTCATCCCCAGCGCGCTGGCGTTGACGAGCAAGTCGACTGGTGGGATCGCGGTCCCCAGTGGCACCGCGTCGCCCTTGAGCCCGAAGCTCGACAGCAATGCCGCCGCCTTGAGCACGTTGCGGTTCTGCACCGTCACCTTGCCGACCCCGAGCTTCGACAGCGCGAACAGGATCGCGCGCGCCGCGCCGCCCGCGCCGATCACCAGCGTGTGCTTGCCCGCCAAATCGAGTCCGGCGATGGGGGCATAGAATCCGCCTGCATCGGTGTTGGTCCCGATTAGCGCGTCACCGTCGCGAATCACGGTGTTGATCGCTCCGATCGTCCCGCGGACCCCGCCGGGATCGGTCACGAACTCCAGCGCGGCCTGCTTGTGCGGGATGGTGATATTGCACCCGCGCCAGTTCGGGTCGGCCGCCCGCGCGGCGAAATAATCGCCTAGACCCTCGGGCGTCACATGCTGGGCGCGATAGTCGGCATCGATTCCGAGTTGGCCCAGCCAGAAGCCGTGAATTGCGGGTGATTTGGAGTGCGAGATCGGGTCGCCAATGACTTCCGCATAGAGCTGCGTCATGACGTCAACACTCCTCTAACCCGCAGATAATCGAGGACATTGAGCAATGGCATCCCCAGGATCGTGAACTGGCTACCCTGCAATCCGCTGAACAACTGAACTCCCATCCCCTCGATCCGGAAACACCCCACGCATCCCGATATCGCCGGCCATTCCTGATCGAGATAATCCTCGATAAACGCACCCGAGAGCGTCCGCACCATTAGCCGCGCACGATCGACATGCCGCCACACCGGGCGGCCGCCTTCGGCGATCACCGCTGCACTATAGATGTCGTGCGTGCCCCCCGACATGGCGCGCAGATGCCCGGCAGCGTCTTCGCGGCTCACCGGCTTGTCGAGCAGCCGCCCGTCGTTCAGCGCTACCACCGAATCCCCGCCGAGCACCAATGCGGTCGGATCGAGCCCCGACAGTTTGAGCGCCTTGAGCTCGGCCAGTGCATCGGCCAGGTCGCGCGGCGCGACTTTTGCCGCGAGCAGGCTCGCCTTGGCCGACTCCTCGTCGACTTGCGGGCTCACGGCTTCATAGGGAACCCCGGCGGCGTCGAGCATCGCTCGCCGCGACGCGCTTTGGGACGCCAGCACCAGCCGGGGTGCGGAAAGACTCATTCCGCGCCCGTTTCCGAGGTCATGCCCAGCGTCCGTTCATTGACCATGGTGATGATCGCCGCGGCGGTCTCCTCGATCGACCGGCGAGTCACGTCGATCACCGGCCAGCCATGATCGGCGAACATCCGCCGCGCGAATGCGATCTCGCGCTGGACCGAATCCTGATCGACATAAGCAGTCTCGGGCTGCTGGTTGAGCGAGAGCAGCCGGTTGCGGCGGATCGCCACAAGCCGGTCGGCGCTGGTGGTCAGCCCTACGACCAGCGGATTCTTGAGCGAATAGAGTTCGGGCGGGGGCGGGGATTCGACCACGATCGGAATGTTCGCGGTCTTGTACCCCCGGTTCGCCAGATAGATGCTCGTCGGCGTCTTGGATGAGCGCGAAACGCCCGCCAGCACGATATCGGCCTCTTCCCAATCCTCGGCGCCGATCCCGTCGTCATGCGCGATCGTCCATTGGATCGCCTCGACGCGCGCGAAATAGGCCGCGTCGAGCATATGTTGGCGGCCCGGCCGCGCCTTGGCTTCCTGCCCGAGCAGTTGTGACAGCGCGTGGTTGACCGGATCGAGCGGCGCGATCGCCGGCAGCCCCATCGCGCGGCACCGGCTCTCCAGCGTCCGCCGCGTCTCCGAATTGACGAGCGTGAAGATCACCAGTCCGGGATTGAGCGCGATTTCCGCCAGGATCCGCTCGAGATGCGCTTCGCTGCGCACCATCGGCCAGAAGTGGCGTAGCGTTTCGACATCGTCATACTGCGCCAGCGCGGCCTTTGCGATATTCTCCAGCGTCTCGCCGGTGGAATCGGAGAGGAGATGGAGGTGCAGCCGCATTAGGGGACCCCCTTGGATAAGCCTGTGGGTAACATGACGGACAGGCGCTAGCGCAACCCCGCGCACGGGCCAAGGGCGCGATTCCGGCGAATCCGTCTATGACAATCCACAACGCCGTCCCCAGCGCCCGGTTTCAATCCACAGCCTGTGTGAATCGGGTATCGTTCGGCCGACTCCGAGGGAGTCCGCAGGGGCAAATGAGTCAAGCTGTTGGCAAGCTCAGGACGAACGCATAAGCCCCGGCTTCCACGCCCCTACTACCTCCAACAATCTCCTTAGATTCTTCTCTTATAGTTTTAGGAAAGAGCGCTGAACCCGTCCTCCCCCAAGCCGTTGCTCCAGACTCTGCGTGGCGAGAAGCAGTCCGTGCCTCCGATCTGGCTGATGCGCCAGGCGGGACGGTATTTGCCCGAATATCGTGCGCTCAGGGCCGAGAAGGGCGGGTTCCTGGAACTGGTCAACGATAGCGATGCCGCCGCCGAAGTGACGCTCCAGCCGATCCGCCGTTTCGGCATGGACGGCGCGATCCTGTTCTCCGACATATTGATGGTGCCGATGGCACTGGGGCAGGACCTGTGGTTCGAAACCGGCGAAGGCCCACGCCTCGCCCCGGTGGTACAGAGCAAGGCGATCCTCGACGATCTGAAGCCCGATCCGTGCGCGCTGGAGCCGGTCTACGGTACCGTTCGCCGGGTCGCCGGTATGCTACCCCCCTCGACGACATTCCTGGGCTTTGCGGGCAGTCCCTGGACCGTCGCGACATACATGATCGCCGGGCAGGGAAGCCGCGAACAGGCCGAGGCGCGCCGGCTGGCCTATGCCGATCCCGGCCTGATGGGCGAACTGATCACGCGCATCGCCGATTGCACCGTCGATTATCTCGCCGGCCAGATCGAAGCGGGGGTGGAGGCGGTGCAGCTCTTCGACAGCTGGTCGGGCAGCCTGAGCCCCGCGCAGTTCGAGCAATGGGTCATCGCTCCCACCGCACGGATCGTATCGGCGTTGCGCGAGCGAGCGCCCAATACACCGGTCATCGGTTTCCCCAAGGGCGCGGGCGGTAAGATCGCCGCCTATGCCCGCGAAACCCAGGTCGATGCGATCGGCGTGGATGAGAGCGTCGATCCCGCCTGGGCGAATTCGGTGCTCCCCGAAGGGTTGCCGGTGCAGGGCAATCTCGATCCGCTCGCGTTGATCGCTGGCGGCGCCACGCTCGACACCGCCATCGGCCGCATCCTCGCGGCCTTCGAGGACCGCCCGCATATCTTCAATCTCGGCCATGGCATCCAGCAGGATACGCCGATCGCCCATGTCGAGGAATTGCTGACGAAAATTCGCGGAGTGACGCCATGACTGGCTGGCTGGGCAGCGCCTATTTGTGGGTGAAGGCGGCGCATATCATCTTCGTTGTCTTCTGGATGGCGGGGCTGTTCCTGTTCCCGCGCTACCTCGTCCACCATCAGGATTCGCTCGGCACGCCCGAGGCGATCAAATGGGAGGAGCGTGAGGCCAAGCTGCGCAAGATGATCCTCGGCCCGTCGATGATCATGGTCTGGATCCCGGGGCTGATGCTCGCCGCCAATGCCGGGCTGTTCGATGGTGCCGCCGGTCTCGGCTGGCTCCATGCCAAGCTCGCGGTCGTGCTGGCGCTGTCGGGCTATCATGGCTGGGCGCTCGGCTATGCGAAGAAGCTCGCAACGGGCCAAACGCCGCTTGCCACGCGCGCGCTTCGCATGTTGAATGAAGTGCCAGCGCTGGCGGTGATCCTGATTGTCGTACTGGCCGTGGTCAAACCTTTCTGATTCCCGGAGAACCGCATGTCGTTGATCGCCTTTGCCCTTGCCGCGGCGCTCTCGCATGCCGCACCCGATCCGGCGGCGGAGAATGAGAAGGATTTGCGCTGCATCGCGCTGATCGCGCAGATCATCCCGAGCGCCGAGGGCGAGGCCAAATCGGGGCTGGTCGGGGGGCTGATGTATTTTCTCGGCCGGATCGAGGGCCGCACGCCTGGCTATGGCCTCGAGACCAATCTCAACCGCTTGCTCACCAGCAAGGCCGACCTGACCGGCGACCGCGACCGCTGCGCGACGATCCTGACCGAGAAGGGCAATGAGCTGATCGCGATCGGCAAGCGCGCCACCGACGCGGGGCACTAAAATCGCGGCCATCGGCCCAACCGCGCGGTTGACTTGATGGCAAGCCGCACCTAATTCGCCAGTGTCGCTGCGCCGGTTCCGGGTAGCGGCTCCCTCCTCTCAGCATCGCCCCGTCCGCGCATTTCGCCGACCCGACGCTCCCCCCAAAGATTTACGCATCGAGAGTCTCCATGCATCTCAAAGACTTGAAGAAAAAAGCCCCCGCAGAGCTGGTCGAAATGGCCGAGGAGCTCGGCGTCGAGGGGGCATCCACCCTCCGCAAGCAGGACCTGCTCTTCGCCATCCTCAAGGCGCAGGCCGAAAATGGCGAGCAGATCATGGGCGAGGGCACGATCGAAGTGCTCCAGGACGGCTTCGGCTTCCTGCGCAGCGCCCAGGCCAATTATCTCGCCGGTCCCGACGATATCTATATTTCGCCCAACCAGGTCCGCAAATTCGGCCTGCGCACCGGCGATACGGTCGAAGGCGAGATCCGCGGCCCCAAGGACGGCGAGCGCTATTTCGCGCTGACCCGGCTGGTCTCGGTCAATTTCGACGATCCCGACGCGGTCCGCCACCGAGTCAATTTCGACAACCTCACTCCGCTCTACCCCGAAGAGAAGCTGACTCTCGATCCCGAGGACCCGACGATCAAGGACAAGTCGGCCCGGGTGATCGACATCGTCTCACCGCAGGGCAAGGGCCAGCGCGCGCTCATCGTCGCGCCGCCGCGCGTGGGCAAGACCGTGCTGCTCCAGAACATCGCCCGCGCGATCACCGACAATCATCCCGAAGTCTTCCTGATCGTGCTGCTCATCGACGAGCGGCCCGAGGAAGTCACCGACATGCAGCGCAGCGTAAAGGGCGAAGTGATCAGCTCGACCTTCGACGAGCCCGCCACCCGCCACGTCGCGGTCGCCGAAATGGTGATCGAAAAGGCCAAGCGGCTGGTCGAGCACAAGAAGGATGTCGTCATCCTGCTCGATTCGATCACGCGCCTCGGCCGCGCCTACAACACCGTCGTGCCATCGTCGGGCAAGGTCCTCACCGGCGGCGTCGACGCCAACGCGCTCCAGCGTCCGAAGCGCTTCTTCGGCGCCGCGCGCAATATCGAGGAGGGCGGGTCGCTCTCGATCATCGCCACTGCGCTGATCGACACCGGCAGCCGCATGGACGAAGTCATCTTCGAAGAGTTCAAGGGCACCGGTAACTCCGAAATCGTCCTCGACCGCAAGGTGGCCGACAAACGCATCTTCCCGGCGCTCGACGTCGGCAAGTCGGGCACGCGCAAGGAAGAGCTGCTGGTCGACAAGGCCAAGCTCTCCAAGATGTGGGTGCTGCGCCGCATTCTCATGCAGATGGGCACGATCGATGCGATGGAGTTCCTGCTCGACAAGATGAAGGATTCGAAGACCAACGAGGATTTCTTCGACTCGATGAACCAGTAATCCCTCGGATTCCGCTCCCCGCAAGGGAGGGGCTAGGGGTGGGTGAGAAAAGCCGGGGTTCGATGCCTCGGCTTTTCTTTATCTGAGAGTGACCGAGGCTCGCTGCGCTCGCAACCCAGCCCTCCCTTGCAGGGAGGGGAGTAAGCCAGCTAGGGCAAACCCCATGAGCTTCAACTTCGCCGCCATCTTCACGCCCTCCGGCCTCGCCAGCCTCGGCCAGATCATCCTGGGCGATCTCACCATGGCGGGCGACAATGTCGTGGTGATGGGCTCGCTCGCCTCGGGCCTGCCCGAAAAGGACCGCCGCCGCGTGCTGATGCTCGGCGTCGGCATGGCGCTGATCTTCCTGATCGGCTTCTCGCTGATCGCGGTGCAGTTGCTCCACATCACCGGACTGGTGCTCGCGGGCGGGCTGCTGCTGCTGTGGGTCGCATACAATATGTTCCGGGAAATCCGGCATGCGCGGCACCACCGCGCGGGCGAGACGGTCGAAGACGTCGAGAGCGACGCCGCCCTCAGCAGGCCCGCCAAGACCTTCCTCGCCGCCGCGATCCAGATCACGCTGGCCGATCTCTCGATGAGCCTCGATAATGTCCTGCTCGTCGCTTCGATCGCGCGCGATAATCCGGCGTTGCTGTTCATCGGCCTCACCTTCTCGGTGCTGCTGATGGGGCTGCTTGCCAATATCGTCGCGCGGTTGGTGCAGCGTTACCACTGGATCGCCTATATCGGCCTCGTCGTGATCCTCTGGGTCGCGAGCCGGATGATCTACGAGGGCATCGTCGACAACAAGATCGGCATTCTCCACTTGCTCGTCTGAGGCTTGCGCGCTGTCCCGCGCGTTCGTACCCCATGACGATGGACTTGGGCTCGCTTCTCTCGCTTTCCCCACAAGCGCTTCAGGCGCTGGGCGAAGTCATCGTGATCGACTTGGTGCTGGCGGGGGACAATGCCGTGGTGGTCGGCGCGCTCGCCGCCGGGCTGCCGCACAAGCAGCAGCGCCAGGTGATCCTGGTCGGGATCGGCGCCGCGCTGGTGATGCGGATCGGCTTCGCACTGATCGCAACGCAATTGCTTCAGGTGATCGGGCTGCTCTTCGCGGGCGGATTGCTGTTGCTGTGGGTCTCGTGGCGGATGTGGCGCGAGCTGCAGGCGGGCACCCAGCACGAAGAGATCACCACCAGACCGCCCAAGAGTTTCGCCGCCGCGGCCTGCTCGGTCGCCCTCGCCGATGTCTCGATGAGCCTCGACAATGTCCTCGGCGTCGCGGGCGCGGCGCGCGAGCATCCGTGGATTCTGATCTTCGGCCTGATCTTCTCGGTCGCGATGATGGGCCTCGCCGCCAACCTCATCGCCCGCGTGATCGAGCGCAATCGCTGGATCGGCTTTGCCGGACTGGCGGTGATCGTCTGGGTCGCGGTCAAGATGATGTATGACGGCCTGGTCCATCACGAAACCGGGCTGCTGACACTGGTTTAGCCGAGCGCCTCCGCGAAGAATTCCGCCGTCCGCTTGTCCGCCAGATCGGCCGATTCCGCCGATCGGCGCTTACCCATCTCGGTCGCGAAGCCGTGATCCTCGCCCGGATAGTCGAAGATCGTCACCTTGGGATGATCGTCGAGACCGGCATGGATCGCCGCCTGTGCATCCTTGCCGACGAAATGATCCTCTTCGGGGATATGGAGCAGCAGCGGATGGGCGATGGCGTGCTTTTCACCCAGCAGGCCATCGAGCCCGACGCCGTAATAGCCAACGCTCGCATCGGCATCGGTACGCGCGGCGGTCATGAACGCCAACCGGCCGCCAAGACAATAGCCGACCACGCCGACCTTGCCGGCGCCGTAGGATTCTTGGGCCAGCTTCGCCCGCGCCGCACGAATCGTCGCTTCGATATCGCGCACGCCGGCATCCTGGTTGAATTTGCCCATCCAGCCCAAAGCCTGTTGGAACTCCTCGGGCACGTCGGGATCGAGCATAATGCCGGGCTGAAGGCGCCAGAACAGGTCGGGTGCGATCGCCAGATAGCCGTCGGCGCCCAGCCGATCGCATTTCTGCCTAATCCCTTGATTAACGCCGAAAATCTCCTGAATCACGATGATCGCGGCGCGGGGCGTCCCCTCGGGCTCGGCGCAATAGGCAGCGAAGCTGGCGTCACCCTCAAGCGTTTGAACTTCAATCATTTTTTGTCTCCGTAACGCATCTCGTGATCGAGCAGCCATTGCTTGGTGACGATTCCGCCACCGCCAGAATAATGGCAGAGTCCGTCGCCGCTCAGCACGCGGTGGCAGGGGACGATGATTGGGAAGGGGTTGCGGGCGCAGAGCTGTCCGATCGCGCGCGGGCCCGAATTCAGCAATCGCGCGAGCCCGCCATAGCTCAGCGTCTCGCCATAGCCGACCGCGATCAGCCCATCGCGCAAAGCCTGCCCCCGCACGCTCTTCGCAGGCGCCAGCGCGACATCGAATGCCTTCAACTCGCCCTCGAACCATGCCTCGAGCTGTTCGGCCGCGGCCAGCACTGCGGGATAGTCGGGCCGCCGCGCCGCCTCGCGCCCGGTCAATACCCGCACCGCATCGATGCGCGCTTCGTCGCCTTCGACTCGAACCGATCCGATCGGCGTTGTCACCACGCCCCAGTCGCGCGCATAGGTCATGTTCATGCGTGTAGCCGTCAGGCGGGAGCGAGCCAATGAAGATCAACGTCGAAATCGATTGCACGCCCGAGGAGGCGCGCCGCGCGGTCGGGCTGCCCGATCTCACCCCGCTCCACGACCGTTATATCGCGATGATGACCGAGACGATGGAGAAAGGCGTCACGCCCGAACTGTTCGAGACGATGACGCGCACCTGGGGCCCGATGGGCGAGGCGGGGATGAGCATGTGGCGCGGCTTGTTCGACGCGGCGACCAAGACCGGCAAATAATGGATACGATCTACGCGGTGTCGAGCGGCGCGCCGCCCGCCGCGATCGCAGTGCTACGGCTGAGCGGGGAGGCCGCCTTTGCCGCAGTCCGGGCGCTGGCCGGCGATTTACCCGAACCCCGCCGTGCGGCGCTTCGTGCGTTGCGTCATGACGGCAACCTGCTCGACCGGGGGCTCGTGCTGCTGTTTCCCGGGCCGGACAGCGCCACCGGTGAGGATATCGCGGAGCTCCATCTCCACGGCGGCCGTGCAGTGATTCGCGCGGTCGAGGCCGCGCTTGCGGCGATGCCGGGCCTTCGCGCCGCCGAGCCGGGCGAGTTCACTCGCCGCGCGCTGATCCATGGCCAGATCGATTTGAGCGAAGCCGAGGGGCTGGGCGATCTGCTCGCCGCCGAGACCGAGACTCAGCGGCGGGCGGCGATCGGCTCGGCGGAGGGCGCCGTGCGGCGCGAAGTCGAGGGCTGGGCCGCGCGGCTGCTCGGCATCGCGGCGCGCATCGAGGCGATCCTCGATCATTCGGACGAGGACGACGTGGAGCCCGATCCGCAGCTCGATTTGGCGTTCGCGCTCGCCGAAGCGATCGAAGCGGTGGTCGAGCGCCCGCCCGTCGAGCGGTTGCGCGACGGCATCCGCATCGTCCTTGCCGGACCGCCCAATGCCGGCAAGTCGACCTTGCTCAATGCGCTGGCTGAGCGCGACGCCGCGATCGTGTCGCCAATCGCTGGCACGACGCGCGACCGGATCGAAGTACCGGTGGTGCGCGACGGCGTTGCCTATCTGCTGACCGATACGGCGGGCCTAGCCGAAACTACGGACGATGCCATCGAGGCCATCGGCATCGAACGTGCCCGCGCCGCGCTCGCCGAGGCCGATCTGGTGCTGTGGCTGGGCGACGATGCCGCGCCCGAAGGCGCGATCGCGGTTCATGCGCGTGCCGATTTGCGCGGCGCCGCACCTCCGGGCCGGATGGCGGTTTCCGCGAAGACTGGGCAGGGAATCGATGCGCTCTGGGCGCGGATCGCCGATGCGGCCAAGGAGCTCCTCCCGCCGCCCGATCTGATGGCGCTGAACCAACGCCAGCGCGCGCTCTGCGCGACCGCCGCGACGTCGCTTCGAGCGGCGTCGCAAGAGCAGGATTTGCTCCTTGTCGCGGAGCATCTTCGCAGCGCGCGGCGGGCATTCGATGCCATTACCGGCCGCGCCGATGTCGAGGCGATGCTCGATGCGCTGTTCGCGCGCTTCTGCATCGGCAAATGATGTTCCACGTGGAACGCTTCTGAGGTAGGGGCGGTCACATCATGCAATTTGATGTGATCGTGATCGGCGGCGGCCACGCCGGGACTGAGGCTGCGGCGGCTTCCGCGCGGCGCGGCGCGCGTACCGCCCTGCTCAGCTTCGACCTGACCAAGCTGGGTGCGATGTCGTGCAATCCGGCGATTGGCGGGCTCGGCAAGGGCCACCTGGTGCGCGAAGTCGATGCCTTTGACGGCCTGATTGCCCGTGCCGCCGATGCCGCCGCGATCCATTATCGGATGCTCAACCGCAGCAAGGGTACCGCAGTCCAGGGGCCCCGGGTTCAGGCCGACCGCATTCGCTATGCCGCCGCGATCCAGGCGATGCTCCAGGCGCAGCCGAACCTGTCACTTGTGGAAGGGGAGGCGGCGGAGCTACTTCTCGCGGGCGGCGCGGTTGCGGGCGTGCGGCTAGCCGATGGCATCGAACTCGCTGGCCCCGCCGTAGTTCTCGCCACCGGCACGTTCCTCGGCGGCCGCATCTTCCGGGGCGAGGAGCGGCTCGATGGCGGCCGCATCGACGAGGCCGCCGCGCACCGCATCGCTGCCCAGCTCCGCGAACTCGCCCTCCCGATGGCGCGTCTCAAGACCGGTACCCCGCCGCGCCTCGATGGCCGGACAGTGGACTGGGTGCGAGTCGAGGAGCAGCCCAGCGACATTGACCCTTGGACGATGTCGCCGCTCACTCGTGGGCGCGCGCTGCCCCAGCTCCATTGCGGTGTCACGCGCACCAATGAAGCCACCCATGATGCGATTCGCGCCGGGCTCGACCGTTCGCCGCTGTTCACCGGCGCAATCGACGCGCGGGGCCCGCGTTACTGCCCTTCGATCGAGGACAAGATCCACCGCTTCGGCGACCGCGACGGGCATCAGATCTTCCTCGAGCCCGAGGGTCTCGACACGCATTTGGTCTATCCCAACGGCATATCCACCTCACTGCCGGTCGATATCCAGCGTGCGATGGTCACCTCCATCCCCGGCCTCGAAGCCGCCGAGATCGTCACGCCCGGCTATGCCGTCGAGTATGATCATATCGATCCGCGGGCGCTTGGCGCTACGCTGGGTTTGCCCGCGATCCCCGGCATCTTCTGCGCAGGCCAGATCAACGGCACCACCGGCTATGAGGAAGCGGCGGGGCAGGGGCTCGCCGCCGGGGCCAACGCCGCCGCGCATGCGCTGGGACTTGCGCCGCTCATCCTTGACCGTGCGACCAGCTATCTTGGCGTCATGATCGACGATCTGGTGCTTCAGGGGGTGACTGAGCCCTATCGGATGCTCACCGCTCGCGCCGAATACCGACTGCGCTTGCGTGCCGACAATGCAGAGACGCGGCTCAGTCCGATCGCCGGGTGCCTCGGCCTGCTGGGAGACGAGCGCCGAGCGCGCCTGTCTCTCCAGCAAGCCAGACGCGAAGCCCTCGACGCCGCCTTTGGCCGTCAGATCACCGCCAGCGCGCTTCTCGAACTCGGCGCCAGCGTCGCGCAGGACGGAGCGCGACGCGCGGCTCGCGACTGGCTCCGCTTCCCCGGCGTCGAAGTGGCGCATGTCGCCGGCGATCTCGATGCCGATCCGCAATTGCTCGCCGAATATGTCGAAGACCAACGCTACGCCCCTTATCTCGAGCGCCAGGAGGCGGAAGTCGTCCAGCTTCGCTCAAACGACGCGGTGAAGCTGGCCAGTATGGACTATGCCGCCATCTCGGGGCTCTCCAACGAGATGGTCGAACGCCTTTCCACCGCGCGCCCTGAAACTCTGGGAGCCGCCTCCCGCATCCGTGGCATTACGCCCGCCGCGCTCTCGGCGATTCTCCTCCACGCCCGCAGACCTGCCGTATGACCGAGGAAGAAGCCCGTAATTGGGTCCGCGATCACTTCGATGTTTCACGTGAAACGCTGCTGGGGCGCTATGCCGCAATCCTACGCGACGAATCGACTCGCCAGAATCTGATCGCCGCCTCGACTCTCGACCAGCTCTGGAGCCGCCATCTGGTGGATTCGGCGCAGCTGGTACCGTTCGCTGAAGGGCAGGGGCCGTGGATCGATATCGGGTCGGGCGCGGGCCTGCCGGGCATGGTGGTGGCGATTGTTACCGATCGCCCCGTCACTTTGATCGAGCCCCGCACCAAGCGCGCGGATTTCCTTCGCACCACCGCCGAGTCGCTCGGCTTGGCCAACGTCACCGTCGTCGCCAGCCGCATCGAGACGCATAAGCCGTCCAAACCGGCTGCCGTGATCTCCGCCCGGGCGGTCGCCCCCCTCTACGAACTCTTCGCCGGTGCGCGGCATTGCACAGATTCGTCCACAATCTGGTTGCTGCCAAAGGGCAGAAATGCCGAATCGGAGGTGGCAGCGACGCGCGGCGCATGGCAGGGTGTGTTTCACGTGGAACCGAGCGTCACCTCCCCGGATTCAGGGATCGTGATCGCGCGAGGGGTACGGCCGAAATGATCTGTATCGCCATTGCCAATCAGAAGGGCGGGGTGGGGAAGACCACCACGGCGATCAATGTCGGCACGGCATTGGCGGCGATCGGCAAGCGCGTGCTGCTGATCGATCTCGATCCGCAGGGCAATTGCTCGACCGGTCTCGGCATAAGCCGCTCCGAGCGCGAGCATTCCAGCTATGATCTGCTGGTCAGCGATACGACGCTCGAGGAAGTCGCGATGCCGACGCGCGTCCCCGGGCTCGATATCGTCCCCGCGACGCAGGACCTGTCGGGTGCGGAGATCGAGCTGATCGAATTCGAAGCGCGCACGCACCGGCTCGAGGCCGCCTTCCGCCGCGACAGCGGCAACCGCTGGGACGTAATCCTGATCGATTGCCCGCCGTCGCTCGGGCTGCTCACGATAAACGCGATGGTCGCGGCCAATTCGCTGCTGGTTCCCCTCCAGTGCGAATTCTTCGCGCTCGAAGGGCTCAGCCAGCTGCTCAACACCGTCGAGCGCATCCGCAGCCGCTTCAATCCCGGGCTTGGCATCCTCGGCGTGGTGCTCACCATGTACGATCGCCGTAACCGGCTGACCGATCAGGTTTCGGACGATGTGCGCGCGGTGCTGGGGAATGTCGTGTTCACCACCGTCATCCCGCGCAACGTCCGGCTCTCCGAAGCGCCCAGCCATGGGCTGCCGGCGCTGATCTACGACTATAAGTGCCCCGGATCGGAGGCCTATATCGCGCTCGCCCGCGAAGTGATCGAACGTCTGCCCAAGCACAAGAAGGCCGCATGACCGAAGAGAGCCCCACCGATCAGGTTTCCCCGCCGGCGACGCGCAAGCCCCGTCCCGGCCTCGGCCGCGGGCTCAGCTCGCTGCTCGGCGACAATGTCCGTGAGGAGCCCCTCACGGGCTCGCCCGAATCGACCGCGGGCGGCATCCGCATGTTGCCAGTCAGCTCGCTGACGCCGCACCCCGATCAGCCTCGCCGCCATTTCGACGAAGACGCGCTGGAGGAACTCGCCAAGTCGATTGCCGCGCGCGGAATGATTCAGCCGATCTTCGCGCGCCCGCACGGCAAGGATTATCAGATCGTCGCCGGCGAGCGCCGCTGGCGTGCCGCCCAGCGCGCGCGGCTCCACGAAGTCCCGGTCATTATCCGCGAACTGACCGATGCCGAAACGCTCGAAATCGCGCTGATCGAGAATATCCAGCGCCAGGACCTCAACGCGGTCGAAGAGGCTGAGGGTTATGCCCGGCTGATCAAGGAATTCGGGCACACTCAGGAAGTGCTGGGGAAGCTGGTCCACAAGTCGCGAAGCCATGTCGCGAACCTGATGCGGCTGCTCGACTTACCGCCGGGCGTGCGCGAACTGCTCGTCGAGGGCAGCATCGAAATGGGCCACGCCCGCGCATTGATCGGCGCGCCCGATGCCGAGAAGCTCGCCCGGCTGATCGCCGACAAGGGGCTATCGGTGCGTGAGGCCGAGAAGATGGCGCGTCAGGCCAAGCCGTCGAAGCGCAAGGAGGGGGGCGATGGCCGCGACCCCGATATCCAGGCGCTGGAGCGGCATCTGGGCGACGTGCTCGGGCTCAATGTCAGGATCGGGCATGGGCCCAAGGGTGGCTCGCTGACGTTGGCCTATTCGACGCTCGACCAGCTCGACATGCTGTGCCAGCGGCTGAGCGGCGAGAAGATCTAGCGGCCCCGTCGGCGGAGGCCGACAACTAACGGCCCTGCCTCGCAGCCTGCCGGGCGATCACCACGCATTCGGCCTCGGCGAGCACTTCGCCCGCGCTGGCGGAACGCATCATGCTTCGCTCGGCCTCGCGCACCCGATCGATCGCGCGCGCCAGTTGCGCCGAATTCCAGCGGCGCAGCGCGCGGTGAGTCGCGGCCTTTTCCTTGAAGAAAATGCGATGTTTCTCAATGACCTCGTCGATTCCTGCGCCGCCTTCGACTTCGGCGCGCAGTTCGGCCAGCGTGACCAGCCGCCGGGCAAGCTGGCGGAGCAACGGAATTGCCATCCCGTCGCCGATCCCGGCAAGCTCGCCACCCAGATCGGCGGCGCGGCCATCGATCACGGCCTCGATCGCGCCGAACATCTCGGCATCGCCCAGATCGGCGCCGATCGCGTCGAGCGCGCGGCCATCGGCTTCGCCGGGCCGGTCGGGCGCGGCGTCGAGGTAGAGGGCCAGCTTCTCGATCTCTCGCGTCAGGATCGCCCGGTCGCCCCCGCACGCGGTCGCCATCCGCTGGGGCACATCGCCGGAGAGGCGCAGGCCATGTTCGCGGGCGATGGTCTGCACCAGCCGCTGCGCGTCGAGCCCCTCGGGGACGTAACAGGCATGTGCCATCGCATAAGGCGAGGCGATCGCCATCTTGACCAGCTTGCCCGTCGCCTTGAGCCCGCCACCGATCGCGACCACGGGATTGCCGGCCTGCTCGGCGGCGAGCAGCAAGGCGACGGCTTCCGCCCCGAATTCGTCGATCCCTGTGACTCGGATCAGCCGCTTGCCGCCGAACAGCGACAGCGACGCCGCCTCATCCGCGAGGCTGCCGGGAGAACTGCGCAAGCTCTTGGAATCAATATCGATTCTCTCGACATCGGGGCCGATCGAGCGCGCCAGCCGTGCCGCCAGCTCGTTCGCCCCGGCCTCATCGGGACCGTGGAGCAGGTAGAAGCGCATGTCCGGCTTGGGATTGTCGAGCGCGGTGCGAATCTGCGTCGCGTTGGCCTTCACCGGGCCGCCTGCGACTGAGCGAACTTGGCGACGCGCGCGACAATCTGGTCCGCGACGATCTGCGAAAGCCGTTCGAGCGCGCTGCGTTCGGCGGCGATGGTCGCATATTCGCTGCCGACCACGTCGATACCCGCATCGGAGCCCGCGGTCGCATCGAGCACGACCGTGCCGGTCTCGATCTCGACAAGCTGGTAGCGCGCGCGCAGCGTCCGCCGCTCGCGTGTCACGGAGTCGTCGCGCCGAACGCCGAGCCCGGCGATGCTGTCGTCGATCCGGACTTCGAGCCGGTAGCGCGGCGACATACTCTGCCCGGTATCGAGCCGGTCGCGCAGCGCATTGCCCATCAGCCAGCCCGCCTGGCCCTCGATCGGCGCAACCTCCACTGCGGCGAGCGTCGATTGCACCGGCCCACCGACACCCCCGCCATACAGCGGCTGGAGCTGGCAGCCCGAAAGCGCGCAGGCGGCGAGCAGGAGCGCTGCAACTTTCATGTGACGATATTCACCAGACGGTCGGGCACGACGATCACCTTCTTTGGCGCAGCGCCCAACAATATGCGCTGAACATTGGCGTTGGCGAGCGCAATCGATTCGAGCGTGTCCTTCGGCGTGCCCTTGGCCACCGTCAGCGTATCGCGAAGCTTGCCATTCACCTGCACCGCGATCGTCACCTCATCATCGACCAGCATCGCCGGATCCACCTCGGGCCAGGGGGCATCGGCGATCAGGCCGCTATTGCGCATCTTCGCCCAGACCTCCTCGGCCAGATGCGGAACCATCGGCGCGACGATTCGTGCCAAGGTGCGGATGGAACTCGTGCGCGAGGCGGAAGGTGCGGCCTTTTCGATCGCGGCGGTCAGCTCATAGAGCTTGGCGACGGACTTGTTGAAGGTCAGCGCCTCGATATCGGCGGCGACGCCCGCGATGGTGCGGTGGAGCTTCTTGTCGAGCGCGGTATCGGTGCCCTCTGCATCGGTCAGCCCGTCGAACAGGCGCCACAGCCGCTGGACGAAACGCCATGCGCCTTCGATTCCCGATTCGCTCCATTCGAGATCGCGCTCGGGCGGCGAATCGGAGAGCATGAACCAGCGCACCGCGTCCGCGCCATACTGGTCGACGATTCCGGTCGGATCGACGGTGTTCTTCTTCGATTTGGACATCTTCTCGATGCGGCCGACCGTGACCGGTTCACCCGTCTCAATCGAGAAGATACCGCCATCGCGACGCTCGATCTGATCCGGGGACAGCCAGACGGCTGGCTGGTGCGCGTCAAACGGCAGCGACAGCGAATAGGTCTCGTGCGTCACCATCCCTTGCGTGAACAGCCCCGCGAACGGCTCGGCCACGTCGAGCATCCCCATATGGCTCAGCGCCCGCGTCCAGAAACGCGCGTAGAGCAAGTGCAGGATCGCATGCTCGACTCCGCCGATATATTGCGCGACCGGCAACCATTGCTCTGCCACGGCCTTGTCGAACGGCTTATCCTTGGGCTGGCTGGCGAAGCGGATGAAGTACCAGCTCGAATCGACGAACGTATCCAGTGTGTCGGTCTCGCGCCGGCCCTTGCCGCCGCATTTGGGGCACTCGACGTTGCGCCAGGTCGGGTGGCGATCGAGCGGATTGCCGGGGATGTCGAAGCTGACGTCCTCGGGCAGCACGATCGGCAGCGATTCACGCGGGGCGGGGACGACGCCGCATTCCTCGCAATGGATGATCGGGATCGGCGTGCCCCAATAACGCTGGCGGCTGACGCCCCAGTCGCGCAGCCGCCATACGGTGGTGCCCGTGCCCCACGCGCCGGCTTCAGCGCGGACGATCACCGCGCGCTTGGCGTCGGTTACGTCCATGCCATCGAGGAAGCGCGAATTCACCAGCGTGCCGGGGCCGGTATAGGCCTCGCTACCGGCGAATTCGGAGTCAGTCTTGTCGCCTTCGGAGACGACGCGGCGGATCGGCAGCTTATATTTGGTCGCGAATTCGAAGTCGCGCTGGTCGTGTGCGGGGACGCCGAACACTGCCCCGGTACCGTAATCCATCAGCACGAAATTGGCGATATAGACCGGCAATTCCCACGCCGGATCAAAGGGATGGGCAGCGCGCAGCCCGGTGTCCCAGCCCAGTTTCTCCTGCGTCTCCAGCTCAGCCGCGGTGGTGCCGCCCTGCTTGCACCGGGCGATGAAGTCAGCCGCTTCGTTCGAACCGGCGGCAATCGCCTGTGCGATCGGATGGTCCGCCGCGATCGCGACGAAGCTCGATCCGAAGATCGTATCCGGTCGCGTGGTGAACACCTCGACCTCCCCGCCATCCGACAGCGCAAACTTGAACTGGAGCCCTTCGGATTTGCCGATCCAGTTCTCCTGCATCAGCTTGACCTTGTCGGGCCAATGCTCGAGCGCCTTGACGCCCTCCAGCAATTCGCCGGCGAATTGCGTGATCTTGAAGAACCACTGGCTCAGCTTGCGCCGCTCGACCAATGCGCCCGAACGCCAGCCGCGCCCGTCTATCACCTGCTCATTGGCGAGCACGGTCATGTCGACCGGGTCCCAATTGACTGCCGATTCCTTGCGATAGACCAGCCCATGCTCGAGCAGGTCGAGGAACAGCGCCTGTTCGTGCCCGTAATAATCGGGCTCGCACGTCGCCAGCTCGCGGGTCCAGTCGAGCGCGAAGCCCAGCCGCTTGAGCTGCGCCTTCATCGTGGCGATATTCTCGCGGGTCCAGCCGCCCGGATGGACCTTCTTTTCCATCGCGGCATTCTCGGCCGGCATGCCGAATGCATCCCAGCCCATCGGATGAAGCACTTCCATGCCCTGCATCCGGCGGAACCGCGCGAGCACGTCGCCCATCGTGTAGTTGCGGACGTGCCCCATATGGATCTTCCCCGATGGATAGGGGAACATCTCCAACACATAGGTCTTGGGTTTGGGCGACGCATCGTCGGCGGCGAAGGTGCGGTTTTCGTCCCACACCTTCTGCCAATGCGCGTCGGCCTTCAGCGCGTTGAAGCGCGATACGGGTTCATCTCGTCTCTCGGTCACACCATGGGCCCTAGATAGCGTCTGGGGGGCGATCAAGCGTCTTGCGCCGGCAGTAGAACGGCACCAGCCCGCTCCCCCACCCGGCCTCCCAACGGCAGTGTATTCTATGGGAGGCCGGGTGGGGGAGCGGGCTGGTGCCGCATGATCGGCGGGAGCCGATCCAAAAAGGCCTCTCTAGTTGCTCGCAACCGCCGCGCGGCGAAGGTCGCGAGCGCGGGTAAGGATGATGTCCTCCAGCTTCTGCACCGTCGCGGCCTGGACCGGGGCCGAAACCCACTGGCCGTTGCGCAGCACTTCGCGCGACGCGGCGACGCGCAGCGCATCGGCGCGCAGATCCTGGTCGAGGATGCTGACGGTCAGCTTCATCCGTTCGGTCGGCGAATTGGGGTTCACATACCAGTCGGTCACGATCACGCCGCCGTTCGAATCGGTCTGGAGCAGCGGCATGAAGCTCAGCGTGTCGAGCGAGGCGCGCCACAGATAGGCATTGACGCCGATCGTCGTGGTCTTCGACGCCGCGACATCGGCACGGGCGCGGTCACCACCGCCTCCGCAAGCGGCGAGCGGCAGGACAAGCGACCCCAGGATCACGGTGCGCAACAGGCGGTTCATCTACGAGTTCCTAAGGCAATCAAAGCAAGGTCCGGCATCTATAAAGGCTCTTGTGGCGGGAGCAAGGCGAGCCGAGTCGCTGAAATTATGTGGGGTAGGAGCAACACTCTCTAGGAAAATGACGCGCTATGTGGAACTTGGGTTCCGAATCATGGTAGTTCCACCCATCTAAAAGGGATGAAAATGCGACTCGCACGCTGGATGGCAGGAATTGGAACGGGGACGCTTGCCGTCGCCGGCCTGATTCTGGCGCCCGCGCTGCAAGCGCAGGAGAGCCGCGCGCCCCGCACCACGGCGGCGAAGCGCACCGTTCCGGTTCGTGGAATCGGCATCTTCACTCCGGCCTCGGCCGATCCCCGCCTCGCGGCGGTGCTCGCGCGCAGCGGCCTGCCCGAATCGGGCTTCCGCTTCACGCCTTCCGATTCGCGCCGCACCGGCAATCGCGCCGTCACGGTCGCGGTTCGTGCGCGCTCGACTCGCACGGCCGCCGCCGCACCGGCGGATCGCGGCGCCGCGGCGCCCGCCTCTGTCACGCTCGCTCCGATCGCCTATAATCTGGGCGTGTCGGTCGGCTGGAAGCGTTTCTCGGTCTCGGGCGACGTGACTCGCATCGATCTGGTCGCCCAGCCGGGCAGCCGCGAGCGCGCCGATGTCGGGCTCGCCTATAATGGCAAGCGCGCCACGGGCCGCGTCTCCGCCAGCGCCGATCGCCCGCTGCCGAACACGCCGGCACTGATCGGCGACAAGCCCAGTTACTCGATCGATGTTGGCGGCAGCTATTCGCTGACGCGCAACTTCGATGTCACCGCCGGTGTCCGCTACAAGAGCGAGACCGAGCGCGAGCGCTTGCCGCGCCTCACCGACAATCGCCGCGACAGCCAGTCGGTGTATGTCGGCACTGCCTTCCGCTTCTAGTTCGTACCGGGATTCAGCCCAGGGCGGGCTGCAAATCGCGGTTCTCTGAGCTTCCAGCGCTCACGGGCTTTAAGCACGCTGCGCTCCGGGTCTTAGACGATCCCCCATTTTCGCCTCGCCCTGAACTGAGTCCCGGCACGAACTACAGCCAGGCATCGATGGCGGCCCAGCCATAGGCTCCAGGCAGCGATTTCGCGCTTCTGGGGTCCATCCCGCCCAGCGCGATCACCGGCACGCCCAGGTCGCGGCTGACCAGCCCGAATCGAACCCGGCCCAAAGCCTTCGCGCCGGGATGCGATCGCGTGGGGAATATCGGCGACAGGAAGATCAGGTCCGCCCCGCCACGAATCGCCTGTATCGCCTCGCGGCGGCTGTGCGCCGATGCGGTTTGAAGTCCTCCCCGCCATCCACTGCGGCCATTATGGACGTGCGCGCTTCCGCGTCCCCCAGCGACCACCAGAAGCAGCCCCCGCTTGCGGGCGACCTTTTCCACGCGGCGGATCAACCCGGCCCGATCCTCGACACCATAGTGCCGCACGACCACGCCAGCCCCGCGCGGCAGCCGGTCGAGCGCTGCCCAGAGCCCGTCGCCCATGCGCGGGTCGGTCATCAGCCAAGTGCGGGGAATCGGGGGGTGGCGGGGTCGCATCGCGCCACCTATAGCCGCGCCATGCTCCCCGACGAAGCCAGTGAACGGATCGAAGCGGTCCGTCAGCAGATCGCCCGCGCCGCCACGCTTTCCGGCCGCGAACCCAGTGACGTCATGCTCGTCGCCATCTCCAAAACCTACGATGCCGAGGCGATCCGCCCGCTGATCGACGCCGGCCACCGCGTCTTCGGCGAGAACCGGGTGCAGGAGGCCGCGGCGAAGTGGCCGGAGTTGCGCCAGACGACTCCGGGCATCGAACTCCACCTTGTCGGCCAGCTCCAGTCGAACAAGGCCGAGGAAGCGGTGGCGCTGTTCGACGCGATCCATTCGGTCGACCGTCTCTCGCTCGCCGATGCGCTGGCCAAGGCGATGGAGAAGCAGGGCAAGCGCCCGACGCTGTTCGTCCAGGTCAATATCGGCGCCGAGGAGCAGAAGGGCGGCTGCGCGATCACCGATCTGCCCGCGCTTCTGAACCACGCCCGCGACCTCGAGCTCGATGTCGCCGGGCTGATGTGCGTGCCGCCGCTCGAACTCGAGCCCGCCCCCTATTTCGCACTGCTCGCCAAGCTCGCCCGCGATAATGGCGTGGCGGGGCTCAGCATGGGCATGTCGGGCGACTATGCGACTGCCGTGACGCTGGGCGCGACTCATGTCCGCGTCGGCACCGCGCTGTTCGGCGGGCGCGGATGAAGTACGACGCGATTATTTTCGACTTCGACGGGGTGCTGCTCGAAAGCGAATATGCCGGGAACAAGCAGATAGCCGGCTATCTGACCGGTATCGGCCATCCCACGACGCCTGAAGATTCGATGGCCAATTTCATGGGGCTGGCGGGCGGTGATTTCCTTGCCGCGATCGAGCGCTGGATCGGCTATGCGGTCCCCGACAGCTTTCATGAGGCGCGTGCGGAGGAGAATCGCCAGGCCTTCGAAAGCGGCTATCCCGCGGTGGCCGGGGCCATCGCCTTCGTCCGCTCGCTCCCGTCCGGTTTACCCAGGGCCGTCGCCTCATCGAGCTCGACGCGCTGGATTACCACTCATCTCGCGCATCTGGGCCTTGGCGATGTGTTCGAAGGCCGAATCTTCAGCGGCGCGGAGCATGTGACGCGCGGCAAGCCCGAACCCGACCTCTATCTTCATGCCGCGGCGGCGCTCGGGGTCGATATCGCGCGGTGCGTGATTCTCGAGGATTCGCCCGTCGGCGTCACCGGCGCGGTCGCCTCGGGCGCGCATGTTATCGGGCTATGCGCGGGCAGCCATTGCGGGCTGGGCCATGCCGACCGCCTCCGCGGGCTGGGTGTCCACGAAATCGCGCATGATTTCGACGAGGTCGCGTCGCTTATCGGTCTGCCGCTTCCCGCCTGAGCATGAAGTCGCGCAGCGCGACCGCGTCGTGATAGGCGTTGTGCGGGACCGCGCTCATTCCCGAATCAAAGCCGAACGCATCGCACAGCTCGAACCCGACCCGGTCCAGCGCGATGCGCCGTCCGGGGGAAGTGATCATCGCGCGCGCGGCATGCGCGATATCCTCGGGCCAATCGGCGACCAGCACTGGCCAGGGATCGTCGGCAAGATAGTCTCGCAGCCTGCGCGACAATTCGCGCGCCGCGATCGGCGTGGCGGCCAGCACGGGGAGGACATGCTCGGCGACCCACGGGATCGGGTTCTCGCACGCGAGCGCTTCGTAAAAAGGCGCGGCTTCGCGATCCTCGGGCACCAGCGCCAACGAGATCAGCGCGCCGCCAAAGCCGTTGAACTCGGTATCGAGGAAATAGCGCACGCTAGAATTGGTGCCCAGTGCGGTCGCGCTTGGTGGCGAGATAGCGCTCATTGTGCGGGTTGGGCGGCAGGCTGTGGGGCACGCGCTGGACCACGGTAATGCCGGCGGCCTCCAGCGCCGCGACCTTCTCCGGGTTATTGGTCAGCAACCGGACTTCTCGCTGGCCCAATAAGGTCAGCATCCGCGCCGCGACCGCGAAATTGCGCGAATCGACCGCGAAGCCGAGCCGGACATTGGCATCGACCGTGTCGAATCCCTGATCCTGGAGCGCATAGGCGCGCAATTTGTTGATCAGGCCGATCCCGCGCCCTTCCTGCCGCAGGTAAAGCAGGATGCCCCAGCCGCTCGCTTCGATCGCCGCGATGGCGGCCTGAAGCTGCGGCCCGCAATCGCATTTGAGCGAGCCCAGCACATCGCCGGTCAGGCACTCGCTGTGGAGGCGGACGAGCGGCGGTGCCCCGTCGGGCGCGCCGATCAAGAGGGCGACGTGCTCGCCGGGCATCTCGTCGGTGCGGAAAGCGACGATCTCGGCGTCCTCGGCGCCAGCGACCGGCAATCGCGCCCGGGCGACGATGCGCAGCCGGTCGGCATCCTCATGTGCGTCGATATCGGCGGGGGTGATCGCCTCGCCGCTGTTGGGCCGCGCGAAAAAGGCGGGGAGCACGCCCGCGATCCGCGCGAGCCGCAGCGCCGCCGCCGCCGATTCGGGTTCCTCGACCGGAATCGCGCGGAATGGGCCCTTCAATGGCGTGGCGAGATCGAATTGCGGGTCGGCGAGCGCCGTCGCGGTATCGAAATCGAGCCAGGGCGCGCGCTCGACCAGCACCGGCTTGTCCGCGGCGGCGGCATCGAACTGGTTGGTGAGCTTGAGCGTCGCGGCGCGACCGACCGAGAGCAGCAGCGGCGCGTCGCCATCGGGATCGAATGCCTTGAGCCGCTCGCCATCCGCCGTCTCGACCGCGAGCAGCGAAAGCCCGCCAATCGCGACCGGCCATCCGCGCCTGAGTGCGTCCACCGCGCGGGCTACGGATCTCGGATCGCTCAAAAATCGAACTCGGTGACGATAGGGACGTGATCGGAGGGCTTGAGCCACGACCGGCACGGCTCGCACACCTTGTGCGCCACCGCCTTATCCGCCACTTCCTTGCTCGCCCACATATGATCGAGCCGCCGCCCGCGATCCGAGGCGAGCCAGTCCTTGGCGCGATAGCTCCACCAGGTGAAGCAGCGCTCGGGCGCGGGGATGAACTTGCGCCCCAGATCGACCCAGTCATGCGCGGCCTGCAGCCGGGCGAGCGCCTCGACTTCGATTGGCGTGTGGCTGACCACATCGAGCAGCTGCTTGTGGCTCCACACATCGCATTCGAGCGGGGCGATGTTGAAATCGCCGGTCAGGATCGTCGGCACGTCCAGCTGCGCCGACCACTGCGTCATCCGCTCGACGAAATCGAGCTTCTGGCCGAATTTGGCGTTCAGCTCGCGGTTCGGGATATCGCCACCTGCGGGGACATAGACATTTTCGAGTCGTACGCCGTTGGGGAGCCGCACGCCGACATGCCGCGCCTCGCGATTGGCCTGCCAGTCGAGCCGGTCATCCTCGGTGACGGGCACGCGGCTGATGATCGCGACGCCATGGTGCATCTTTTGCCCATGGATGATGACGTGATCATAGCCCAACTTGCGAAAGGGCGCGGCAGGAAAATCGCCGTCGATCACCTTGGTTTCCTGGAGGCACAGGATATCGGGCGCCTCCTCGCGGAGGAACTGTTCGACGATCTCCATGCGGAAGCGGACGGAGTTGATGTTCCAGGACGCGATCTTCATCGCTGCGATGTAGCGTTTTTGTGAAGCGGTGCCAGCGGCGAGAGCCAATCAAAAACAGAAAGGCCCTTGCTCCGGGGGCATTGGAGCAAGGGCCGACCTGGCGTTCGTCACGCAGGCGGGAGATGGGCCGTTCAGGGCAACAGGGGGAAAATCCCGTCCCGCCCCACATCCGCACCGACTGTTCTAGTCGGGTAAAGCTGTCCGCCACATGAACAACATCACCGCCGGCCGCCGCCGACCTTCCGCGGGTCGTTCCAGCGGAACGTTCCGTCGGCAACCGGCGCGTTGAACTTCTGGTTGCTCAGCCGGATCGTGGTGCGGTTGTTCTGCGAATCGAGTGCGACCCAGCCCTGGAGCATCAGCCCGCCCGGAGCCGAGGCGTTCTTCTGGAAGATCATGGTGATCCGGCCATATTCGGGATGCTTGGCGTCATGGACCTCGACCCGGATCACGTTCGCGTTGGCCGTGGGCAACAGCTTGGCGAATTGCGTGATGTCGCGCTTGGGATTGAGCAGCACCGCGAGTGGTGAATTGCCGATCGGCCAGCGTTCGACCTGGCGGACCTGATAATCGATGAAATAGAGCGAGCTACCATCGGCGACGATCAGCTGGGGCACGCCCTTTTCATATTGGAAGCGGATCTTGCCCGGGCGCTTGAGCGACATCGTGCCGGTCAGCACGCGGCCGTTGCGGTCCTCCTGGCTGAAGGTCGCGGTCATGGTGGAGACCGCCTGGAGGTGACTCTGCACCTGCACCAGTTCGGCGACCGGCGCGGCGGAAACCAGCATCGGGGCGGCGAGGGCTGTAAGGAAAAACCTGGTTTGCATATCTTCTCTATGCCGGATGAGTTTGAACGAGGATTGAACCAGCCTAACCGAATGACAGGTGGCAGGTTCCGTCGCGGGACAAAGCGACATCACAATTCGACAGGATATCCATTCCGATGATCACGTCAAAGTCACCGGGAGACGACCAGCTGAATCCTTCGACCGCGTCGAAAGGAACGGCCATTCCCGGATACTCTCCGCCACATTTGCCATCTGTGCGCTGGTATAGAGTCCGATTCGAAAGAGATAGTAGTCGGCGAATACCTCTTCGGTAGCGGAGCGAAGCCGCTTCTTCATGTGGCTGCGGAGATCCAGCGCCGCGATCACGGTCGGCCCGATACCGCTCGCCGTTGCCCCAGTATCGAGCAGCGCGGTCGCCGCGAACGATGTCATATCGGAAGCACCGGGCCGAAATACGGACACCGGAAACAGATAGCGACGCTGCTCGCGATGGAAGCTAAGCTCCCGCACGCGAGAAAAATCCAAGATCTTCGATTTCGTCGGTCACTTGCTGGATCGAGAAGATTTCATCGTCGAACCGCTCGAGCCCAACGCGATAGGCCTCACCCGGCTTATCGAAAAATCCTTCGATCCGGCGGTGCCTGATAAGCGCATAGCTGTCGCGATGATCAGGCATCAGCAACGCCAGATTGCGCTGAAAGAAGTCGTAATTGGCATCGACTTCCTGCCGTAGGGATTGCGGATCCATCATGAGCCTCCAACGAGGAGCGTAACGCAAAGGCGGGAAACCGTCGATGAAGCGTAGCAGAACTGCGACGAGCCGACTCGAAAACGAGTCCAGCCGTTGAATCACAGCGGTCGTCCGTCGGTATCCATCAGCACCTCGCGGCGGCCGACATGATCGGGTTTCGAGACCAGTCCGTCGCGCTCCATCCGCTCGATCAGCCGCGCCGCCGAGTTGTAGCCGACGCGGAGCTGGCGCTGGAGCCACGAGGTAGAGGCCTTCTGGCTTTCCGCGACCAATTGCACCGCGCGGCGATAGAGCTGCTCCTCGGGGCTGTCGTCGCCGTCGGGGCTGCCCTCCAGCGCGAAGCCGCCATCCTCGGGCTCCTCGGTGACCGCCGAGATGTAATCAGGTTCGCCCTGGCCGCGCCAGAAGTCCGCCACCGCCATCACTTCCTCGTCGCTGACGAAGGGGCCGTGGACGCGGGTGATCTGCTTGCCGCCGGGCATGTAGAGCATGTCGCCCTTGCCCAGCAGCTGCTCGGCGCCCTGCTCGCCCAGGATAGTGCGCGAATCGATCTTCGAGGTGACGTGGAAGCTGATCCGGGTCGGCAAATTCGCCTTGATCACGCCGGTGATGACATCGACCGAGGGGCGCTGGGTCGCCATGATCAGGTGGATGCCCGCCGCGCGCGCCTTTTGCGCGAGCCGCTGGATCAGGAATTCGACTTCCTTGCCCGCGGTCATCATCAGATCGGCGAGCTCATCGACCACAACCACGATCTGCGGCAGGGGCGACAGGTCGAGCGTCTCCTCCTCGTACATCGGGCGGCCATTCTCGTCGTAACCGCACTGGACCTTGCGCCCTAGCTTCTGGTTCTTCGCCTTGGCCTGGCGCACCTTGTCGTTGAAGCTGGCGAGGCTGCGGACATTGACCGACGCCATCATCCGGTAGCGATCCTCCATCTGCTCGACTGCCCATTTGAGCGCGCGGACGGCCTTGGGCGGATCGGTCACCACTTCGGCGAGCAGATGCGGGATGCCCTTGTACATGCTCAGTTCGAGCATCTTGGGATCGATCATGATCATCCGGCACTGATCGGGGGTCAGCCGGTAGAGCAGCGAGAGGATCATGCAGTTGAGGCCGACCGACTTGCCCGAGCCGGTGGTGCCGGCGACGAGCAGGTGCGGCATCGGCGCCAGATCGGCGACGATCGCATCGCCGCCGATATTCTTGCCGAGCACCAGCGGGAGCGAGGCGCCCTGATCCTCGAAGGTCTGGCTGCCGATCAGTTCGTGAAGGTTGACCGGCTCGCGCTTGGCGTTGGGCAGCTCGATGCCGATCACGCTGCGCCCGGGGATGGTCGCGACGCGCGCCGAGATGGCGGACATATTGCGCGCGATATCGTCGGCGAGCTGGATGACGCGGCTCGCCTTGATGCCGCTCGCGGGTTCAAGCTCGTACATCGTCACGACCGGGCCCGGGCGGACCTCGACGATCTGGCCCTTCACATGGAAATCGTCGAGCACGCTTTCCAGCAGCCGTGCGTTGCGCTCGAGCGCGGCCTTGTCGACGGCGGCGTTGCTGTTGGGCGGCGTCGCCTTGAGCAGGTCGAGCGGGGGCAGCTTGTAGGTGTCGCGGAAATCGAGACTGGTCTGCGTGGGCGGCTTGGCGCGCGCGGGACTCGGCTGGATATTGCGGTCGGCGATCACTGGGCCCGGACGCGCATCCGGCGTCGCGACCTTGCGCGGCTGGGGCCTGGGCGCGTTGGCGGCGGGGGCGAGCGGTCGGGCCGGCCCGTCATCATCATTCTCGGCCTTGAAGCCGAGCTTGGGGATCGCCCAGTTGCGCTCGGGCAGCGTGAAATCCATGGCGCGCCACCAGATCCACAAGCCCAGCGCCGCGATCAGCATCGCCAGCCCGCGTCCGATCCACAGCGCGGTGGCCGCATCGCCGATCTGCCCCAATGCCCAGCGAATCGCCCCCGCGATCACCAGGCCGATCAGCCCCGCGCGCTGCGCCGGAAGTGTCGAATCGAACGGCACGAACGCCAGCGCGGTGGCGACCAGCGCCCCGCCGATCATCGCGCCCCGCAATATCCTGCCCCAATCGCCCACCGGCCGGTCGCGCCACAGCCGGTTGGCCGCGATCAGCGGCACCGGGGCGAGCAGATAGATCGACACGCCGAAGACCGAGAACAGCATGTCCGAAAGCCATGCCCCGAGCGGCCCCATCAGGTTGCGCGCGGGGCCACCCGACGCGGTGTTCAGCGAGGGATCCTGCGCATGATAGCTCGCCAGCGCGAGCGCGAGCAGCAGCACGCCGAGAAACAGCAATATGCCGCCGATCAACGCGCCGCTCCGCCGGGCGCTAGCCTTCATCGTGTCGCGCCAGACAGGCGCCTTTGCCCGGGTCGCCAACGGCCCAGCCTCCAGATTTTCAGGGGTGCGGCGGAATCATCGCGTACCGCGAGTCCCGCGTCAAGGCTGGCGGCGGGCTTCCGGTGTGCTACGCACGCGCCATGGCCAAAGACATAGAGCGCGCGGACATTCTCATCCTTGGCGGCGGGCTGGTCGGCAGCGCGCTTGCGGTCGCGCTCGACGCGCATGGCATTTCCAGCATCGTGGTGGACCCGGCCGATCCCGAAAGGATCCTCGCCGCCAGCTTCGACGGCCGCGCCTCGGCGATCGCCAGCGCGCCCTACCGCATGTTCGAAGCGATCGGCGTGGCGGCGCGGCTGGCGGGCAAGGGCTGCCCCATCGAAGGCATCCGCGTGTCGGACGGGCTCGCCCCCGGCGCGCTGGATTTCGAGCCCGACGCCGATACGGGCGCGCTCGGCTATATGTTCGAGAACCGCAATCTGCGCACCGCCCTGCTCGAGGCCGCGCAAGCCGCGCCGCTCGCCGATGTGCGGATGCGGACGCGCGCGATCTCGGTGGATCGCGGCCCGCACGGCGTCACGGCGTCGCTCGATTCGGGGCACATTGTCCACGCCCGGCTGCTGATCGCCGCCGAGGGGCGCGCTTCGCCGACGCGCGAGGCGGCGGGGCTCAAGGTCGCGCGCTGGAGCTATGATCACGCCGCGATGGTGGTCTCGCTCCATCACGAGAAGTCGCACGAGAATATCGCCTACGAAATCTTTTATCCCGAGGGGCCCTTCGCGATCCTGCCGCTGGTGGACGATGCCGAGGGGCATCGCTCGGCGATCGTCTGGACAGTCAAGGCGAGCCACGCCCCCGGCATGATGGCGCTGTCGGACCGCGCCTATCTGGCCGAGGCCGAAAAGCGCATGGGTGGTTTCCTCGGCACGCTCAGCAATCTGACTCCGCGCTTCAGCCATCCGCTCGGCTTCCACCACGCCGCCTGGATCACGGCCGAGCGGCTCGCTTTGGTGGGCGACGCCGCGCACGGCATCCATCCGATCGCGGGGCAGGGCGTCAATGTCGGCTTCCGCGATGTCGCCACGCTGGTCGAGGTGCTGGTCGACGGCAAAAGGCTGGGCATGGACCTGGGCGACGCGCAGCTGCTCGCGCGCTACCAGCGCTGGCGCGGGCTCGACACGCTGATGGTCGCCGCCGCCACCGATGGCCTGACGCGCCTGTTCGGCGTCCCGGGCAAAACCGCCAGCGCGGTCCGTCGCTTCGGCCTGTCGGCCGTCCAGAAGCTCCCCCCGCTCAAGCGCGCCTTCATGGCCGAGGCGCGGGGCGAGAGCGGCGATGTGCCCAAGCTGCTCCAGGGGCTTACCGTTTAGAGGGGGGGAGAAATCGCATGAGGCTTTTGCTTGCGTCTGCGGCGGCGTTGCTGGCGGCGATGCCCGCGTGGGCCGATACCACGGCAGTCTACAAGGCTCCGCAGGGCGCGCAAATGACCGTCGAGGTCGCCAGCAACGGTAATATGCGCACCACGATCGGTGCGGGAGGGACCTATACGGCGACGGTCGATGGCGAAGACTATATGGTCTTCTACGACGCCAAGGGCGCGGTGGTCGTCCGGATGAGCGACCTGGTCGCCGTATTGGCGAACTTCATTCAGAAAAACATGCCCGACATGATGAAGGAAACGGAGACGGACGATCCGTCGCCGTTCAAGTATTTTCAGGGCGGCCAGATGACGGTCGGAGGGCGAGCCGGCACGGTCTGGTACATGAAGTTTGGTGAGGACAGCCTCCCCCCCGACAAGTTTGGGGCTGCTTCGAGGATCGTCATGAGCGCGGATCCCGAACTCGCCGAATTGGGCGGTGCCATCGTACGTCAAATCGAATCATCGCTGAAACTCTCGTCGCCGATGTTCGGGCGCCGCAATCCGATGGGCGGCATTCTCGATGTGATGAAGACTGGTGCGCCGATCCTGTGGAACGGCATGGAGCTGACGAGCGTTTCGCGCGCTCCGATCGCGGCGGATCGATTCGCGCTGCCGGCAATGCCCGAGACCCGGGAACAGGTCCAAGCGCGCTTCGAAGCCAATGGCGGCCACATTCCCTGAGGCTTATTGCAGCGTCGAAACGCCTTCATCTCCGTGCCGCCCGTAAAACTGCATCAGTTGCACGATCAACTCGGCGCGGTCGGTCAGCCGGTCGGCTTCGAGCAGCGCCTGTTTGGAGGCCACATCGAACGGCGCGATCTGGGCGATGCCGTTGACCAGTGACTCGTCGTCGAGGCGCGCCACCGCTTCCCAATCGACTGCATAGCCCTGCGCATCGGCGAAGCGGCGCGATTCGATCTCGAGGCTCGCGCGCTCCCCCAGCGAGAGAATCTCACTTTCACCCACGGGTTCCAGCTCGGCCTCGACCTGGCGGAACTGCGTGGTGACATCGAGCTCGCGCAGGATGGTGAAGCGCGCCAGTCCCTCCAGCACGATATCGAACCGCCCGTCGTCGAGCGCCTCGACTTCGGCGATGCGGCCGACACAGCCCATGTCGAAGAGCGGCGCGGGCTCGCCCGGGCCGCGCGGCTGAATCATCCCGATCCGCCGGTCACGCGCGAGCGAATCGGTCACCATCGCGCGGTAACGCGGTTCGAAGATATGAAGCGGCAGATGCATCCTCGGGAAGAGCAAGGCCCCGCCCAGCGGAAAGATCGAAAGCCGCGTCTTGCTCATCCGAACAGGATTGCCGACAATTTCCGGCGCTGCGCGGAGACCCAGGGATCCTCGAGCCCAACGACTTCGAACAGCTTGAGCAGCCGCTGGCGCGCGGCGCCTTCGTTCCAGTCCTTGTCCGCCGCGATCATCGCGAGCAGCGTGTCGGCGGCGGCGTCGCGGTCGCCATTGCCCATCTGCCCGCCCGCCAGCTCAAGCCGCGCCTCCATATCGCCGGGATTGGCGGCGGCACGCGCGACGAGGGCGGAAATATCCTCGACCGGCACCGCTTCCTTGGCGAGCTCGATCGCGGCCTGGGCGCGCTCGACTTCGGGCGAGTTGGCGACGTCGTCGGGCAGGTCGGAAACCGCGATCTCGGCCTCTCCGGTGCGCCCCAGCGCGAGCAGCGCGCGCGCCCGGCCGGCAGTCACGCCCGGATGACCGGGGGCCATCTCGCCGATCTGGTCGAACACCGACAGCGCGCGCTCGGCGTCGCCTTCGGCCAGCACCTGCTCGGCCATCGCCAGCAGTGGTTCGATCTCGGCCTCCAGCTGGGCTTCCTCGCTCGCCACCGGCAACTGGCGCAAAATCTGGTCGAGTGTCGTTTTGAGCTGCGATTCGGTGCGCGCCTGGCTGAGATCGGCGACCAATTGCCCCTGGAACATCGCATAGACCGTGGGGATCGAGCGCACCTGAAATTGGGCGGCGATGAATTTGTTCTGATCGACATCGACCTTGGCGAGCGCCACGCCCTTGTCGGCATAGTCCGCGGCGACCTTTTCGAGCACGGGGCCCAGTTGCTTGCAGGGGCCGCACCATTCGGCCCAGAAATCGACGATCACGAGGCTGTTCATCGAAGGCTCGACCACGTCGCGGCGGAACGCCTCGACTTCTTCGCGTTCGTTGGGGTTCAATGCACTGGCCAAGGGAGGGCTCCCGATTCTGTAGGTCTTGGGTTGGGCGCTATGTGGGGGCTAGGCGTGCCGAGGCCAAGCCTTTTCCCGCGCGCGGACTTCTCCCGATTCAGGGGGTTGCCCCGTGCCGGGACCGATGCTAGTGGCCGCGCCTCACCCGCCCGGCGACCAAGTTTCCGGGCAGAACGCCAGAGCGGGCGTAGCTCAGGGGTAGAGCACGACCTTGCCAAGGTCGGGGTCGAGGGTTCGAATCCCTTCGCCCGCTCCAGCATTTCCGGAGGCTGCCGATTGGCGCAGCTTCCGATCTTCCCGCTGAACCCTCGATTCTTTTGTTGGCGCTACAGGCTGAAGCCTTACGCGCGTGGTCGAATCCCGGCTTCGTTTCTCGATTTTGGGTGGAGGCCCAGCCGCGGCGACCCTGCAGCCGGACCTCCGGGGAGACTCAGATCGCGTACCGCTCCCGCTGGGGCCGAGAAAGCATCGCATTGGCCGCATCGTCGCCGATGAACCTCTCCGTTTTGGGATCCCAGTTGAGCTTCCGCCCGGTCTTCATCGCGATCCAATGGACGAGGCAGGTCGAGCAGCCGCGATGGCCGATCTCGGCATTGGCGCTGACCGGAACCCCGGTGCGAATCGCGTCGAGCCAGTTCCGGTGCTGCTCGGGCGCGGCATAGAGGTGAATCTCGTTGGGGCCGATCACCGAATCGAGGATTTTGGGATCGCTCGCCTGGAGCGGCACGATCTGCGGCCCCGAAGGATCGCTTGGCGTCACCGCGCCGCTGCGAGTGACGAAGATCCACGCGCCCTTCTCGCCGATGAACTTGATTCCATTGGGCAGCGCGCCCGAGATCGTCATCGTCACGCCATTGGTATAGCGGGCGTGGGTCTCGAAGGGGCCGTGGACATTCCACAGGCCGCTCTTGGGGAATTCGGCGCTGCCCCAGACTTCGACCGGGCCGGTATATTCGGTGTCCATGCCCCAATGCGCGGTATCGATATGGTGCGCGCCCCAGCCGGTGATCATGCCGGCGCCGAACTGCTCGATGCGCAACCAGCCGGGGCGGTCCTCGAACGAATCCTGCGGGTGGACGCCGATCTCGGTATAGGGGATTTCGGGCGTGGTGCCGAGCCAGGCGTCGTAATCGAGGTTGCGCGGGATCGGCATCGCCGGCGCTTCGGGGCCCGAGGGATCGCCGGGCAGGCCGACCTCGACATGTTTGAGCTTGCCGATTCGCCCGTTGCGGACCAGTTCGCACGCCCGGCGGAACTGCGGCCACGGGGTATCACCGCGCTGCTGCGATCCGATCTGGAGCACGCGGCCCGACGCCTTGACGGCATCGGCCATCTTGCGCCCCTCGGCGATGGTCAGCGAGGCGGGTTTCTGGAGATAGACGTCCTTGCCCGCCCGCACCGCGCGCACCGCGATCGGCGCATGCTGGTGGTCGGGGGTCGAGATGATGACGGCATCGACATCCTTGAGCGCGAGCACTTCCTGATAGTCGGTATAGCCGCGCGTGCCGCTGTACGGCTTGTCCTTGCCCACCGAATAGCGATCATCGACCAGCTGCATCGCCGCGCCGAGCCGCTTGGTGTCGAGATCGCAGACCGCAACGATCTGCGCGTCGGCGTGCTTGTGGATCTCCTTCATGTCGTGGACCCGGCTGATCCGGCCCACGCCGATCGCGGCGATGGTGGTGCGGTTGCTCGGCGCGCTCTTGCCGAACACGCTTGACGGCACGATCGCGGGGAAGGCGGCGGCGGTGGCGGCGGCGCCCTTGATCAGGCCGCGGCGTGAAACTCCGTGAGACATAAGATCCCCTCCTTCAGGCGGTCATGGGCCGGGTGGCGTTCTTCTGGGCCTTGAGCACCAGTTCGGCGGCGAGCAGCGCCTGGTCCTGGTCCTGCGCGATGCTGGTGCGCTCGACGATATCGGTGATGAATTGCGGGCCGAAGGGCAGATGGACCTGCGAGCAGTCCATGTAGCGCACGCCCTTCTTGTCCGCGATCAGCAGGTGATTGCCGCCCGGCCGCCCGGCGATATCGACGTACTTCCGAAGCTCGATATACCCCTCGGTGCCGAGCAGGAAGAGCCGTCCGTCCCCCCAGGTCGGCAGGCCGTCGGGCGTAAACCAGTCGACGCGGATATAGCCGGTGCCGCCATTGCCGGCGCAGACCATGTCCCCGAAATCCTCGAAATTGGGCTTGCGCTGCCAGTTGATGTTGCCGGTCTGCGCCGACACGACCTGCGCCCGGGTGGACTTGGTATAATAGAGGAACTGTTCGGCCTGATGGCTGCCGATATCGGTGAGGATGCCGCCGTAACGCGCCTTCTCCCAGAACCAGTCGGGCCGGCTGGGTTCGTTGACGCGGTGCGGGGCGAGGTTGACGGTCTGGACGACCTTGCCGATCGCGCCCTGCTCCACCAGATACCCCGCCTGAATCGCCGAGCGCACCTCAAGCCGCTCCGAATACATGATCGCGAACTTCTTGCCGGTCTCCTTCACCGCGCGACGCACATCGGCGAGCTGCTTGAGCGTCGTGATCGCCGGCTTGTCGCCCAGATAATCCTTGCCCGCGCGCATCGCCCGGATGCCGAGCGGCGCGCGGAGATCGGGAATCGGCGCGCCCGCGATCAGTGCGATGGACTTGTCGTCCATGATCTCGGCTTCGCTGCGGGCGAGCTTCACCCCGCCATAGCGCTTCTGGAAGGTCGAGATCTGCGCGGGATCGGTGGCGTGGAAGGCGACCAGCTTGCCCCCGCCACGGATCATCGCGTCGGTCATCGAATAGATATGCGCGTGGTCGAGGCCGATCACGGCGAAGTTGATGCTGTGCTTCGCCATCGGCTCGGGACCGGTGGGGGCCAGTTCGGCGCTCGGCGCATTGCCCTGGGTCACCGACTGAGCGAAGGCGGCGGCGGGGATCGTCGCGGCGAGGCTCGCCAGCGTCAGCATCGTGCGGCGGTCGACGGAATCCATGGTTCTGATCCTCAGTTCGCGGGCGTTGCCGGGGTCTTCCAGTTGATGACGTCATAGGTGGCGGGGCTCGTCCCGACATTCTTGAGCGCATGCTCGGAGTTCGAAGCATTGAAGATGATCGAGCCGGGCCCCAGCCGCTTCCACATGCCGCCGCTCAGCACTTCGACGGTGCCGGTGCGGACGATCACGATCTCCTCATTGGGATGATGATGCGGCGGATGGCTGGCGATGCCGGGATTAAGCGTAGTGACGTGGATTTCCAGCTCGGAGAGCGTCGCGGTGGGCTGGCGGACGACGTTGCGCAGCTCGCCGACATCGGTCTTCCTGGCTTCGAGCGTGTTCCAGTCCCACACCATCGGGCCGAGAATGGCCGGCGCACCCTGCGCCAGCGCTGCGGCGGACAGGCTCACGCCTGCGGCGATGGCGGCTACGGCGAAATCCCTGCGGGTGACACGCATCTCACTCTCCCGATGTTCGGCTATTTGTCCGAGTTAAGGACACGCTATCGCGTCCCCGCCTCGCTGTCTAGAAGCTACGGCCATGAGCGCACCCATACGAGTTGGTATCGGAGGCTGGACCTTCGAGCCATGGCGCGGGACCTTCTATCCGGAGGGCCTGAGCCAGAAGAAAGAGCTGGAATTCGCATCGCGCGCGCTCACCGCGATCGAAGTCAACGGCACTTATTATTCGGGCTTCAAGCCAGCGACCTTTGCGGGCTGGCGCGATACCGCACCGGAGGGGTTCGTCTATGCGGTGAAGGCCTCGCGCTTCTGCACCAACCGCAAGGTGCTGGCCGAGGGCGGCGAATCGGTCGCGAAGTTCGTCAATCAGGGCATTGTCGAGCTGGGCGACAAGCTCGGCCCGATCCTGTGGCAATTCATGGCGACCAAGAAGTTCGATCCCGAGGATTTCGGGGCATTCCTCACGCTGCTGCCGCCAGCGCACGAAGGCGTCAAACTCCGTCATGCGATCCAAGTCCGCCACGACAGCTTCCGCACCGCCGAGTTCATCGCGCTGTGCCGGGAGGCGGGCGCCGCGATCGTCTTCGCCGATTCGCCGACCTATCCCGCGATCGCCGATATCACCGGCGATTTCGTCTATGCCCGGCTGGAGGCCGGCGAGGACGACAACCCGCTTTGCTATCCCGAGGATGATATCGGCAAATGGGCCAAGGTGGCGAAGGAGTGGGCGAGTGGCGGACGGCCGGACGGCCTGCCCTATGTCACCGCCGATGCGCCCCCGAAGCAGGACCGCGAAACCTTCGTCTTCTTCATCCACGGCGGAAAGGTCCGCGCGCCTGCGGCCGCGCAGGAGCTGATCAAGCGAGTCGCCGATTAGCCAGCGAAATCCGTCCTGCTAAATCCCATTTCGGTGGCCATCGCGGTGATTGCTTTCCGCTCGATCTGGCTTGGGCCGGTGCGCGATGCCGTAAAGCGGACGGTCAGGCTCGGCCAGGCAAGAATGCGGCGTCGACCTTCAAGCTCGACAATCATCGCGCGCAGCAAAGTCGCTAGGTGCGTCGCATCTGCCACGATCGTTTCTGCGGATGAGAAAGGTATTTCGGCGGCGCGTTCGATCGACTTATGCGTTTCGAGATTGGTGAGCCGCAGCCGGTTCTCGAACACCCGGATTTCCATCCGCGGCATGAACCGGGCGCGAAGCCCGCTCACCGTTTTATCTCGAAAATCACATGCGGCTTCATCTCGCCCGCCATCAGCCGCATCTCGACGCCCGGGCGCAGCACCCCGCCGATCTTGGTCATCGCGCCGCGCGAGCGAACATTGCCTTCGCCCACGGTGAACACCACAGTCTCCACGAAGCGGTGGATATGATCGAGCATCAGCCGCTTGATCTCGCGGTTGTAGGTCCCGCCCCAATAGGCGCGCGACAAATACGTCCAGCCGATCTCGATCTCGCCGGCCTCGGGCACCCAATTGTCGTAGCGCGACGATCCGATCACCGCGCCGGTGGCCTTGTCGATGATCGTCAGCGCCCCGCCGCTCGCCAGCCCCGCGTCGAAATAGGCGCGGAATACCGGTTCCTGCCAGCGGTCATGCGCCGGATGGACTTCCCAGACCAGGGGATCGCTGGCGACCGCGAACAGCGCGTCCCAATCCGCTGCCGTGCTGGGGCGAATCTCGACCAGATCGCCCACCAGCACCGGCTGCCGGTCGGGCTCCATCAGAATGCCGCGATCCCGGTGATCGCCCGGCCGAGGATCAGCGCGTGGACGTCATGCGTGCCCTCATAGGTGTTGACCGTCTCGAGGTTCACCGCGTGGCGCAGCACATGGAATTCGGCCGAAATGCCATTGCCGCCATGCATGTCGCGCGCGACGCGGGCGATATCGAGCGCCTTGCCGCAATTGTTGCGCTTGATGATGCTGATCGTCTCGGGCGCGAGCGTGCCCGCTTCGAACATCCGCCCCGCTTGCAGCGCCGCCTGAAGTCCCAGCCCGATCTCGGTCTGCATATTGGCGAGCTTGAGCTGCACCAGCTGGTTCGCCGCCAGTGGCTTGCCGAACTGGGCGCGGTCGAGCGTGTATTGCCGCGCCGCGTGCATGCAGGCTTCGGCTGCGCCCATCGATCCCCATGCGATGCCGTAACGCGCGCGGTTGAGGCAGCCGAACGGCCCTTTCAGGCCCTGAACATTGGGTAGCAGCGCGTCCTCGCCGACTTCGACGCCTTCCATCACGATTTCGCCCGTGATCGAGGCGCGCAGGCTCAATTTGCCTTCGATCTTCGGCGTCGAAAGCCCCGCCATGCCGCGTTCAAGCACGAATCCCTTGATCCCGCCGCCATGCGCGTCGCTCTTGGCCCATACGACCATGACGTCGGCGATCGGCGAATTGGTGATCCACATCTTGGTGCCGGTGATCCGGTACCCGCCATCGATCTTCTCGGCGCGGGTGCGCATCGAACCCGGATCGGAACCTGCATCGGGCTCGGTCAGCCCGAAACAGCCCACCCACTCGCCGGTCGCCAGCCTGGGGAGGTACTTCCGCCGCTGCTCCTCGGTGCCGTAGGCGAAGATCGGGTGCATCACGAGGCTGCTCTGCACGCTCATCGCCGAGCGATAGCCCGAATCGACTCGCTCCACTTCGCGCGCGACCAGCCCATAGGAGACATAGCCGAGCCCTGCCCCGCCATAGGTCTCCGGGATCGTCGCGCCGAGCAGCCCCAGCGCGCCCATCTCGCTCATGATCTCGCGGTCGAACCGCTCCTCCATGAACGCGCTCGTTACTCGCGGCGCCAGCTCGCCCTGCGCATAATCATGCGCGGCGTCGCGTACCATCCGCTCTTCGTCGGTCAGCTGCGCATCGAGCGCGAACGGATCCTGCCAGTCGAACCGGCCCATCTCTGCCATCATCGGCCCCTTTTATCGTGCGGCGGAAAGCGCCGGCACGGGCGAAGTCTCCATCGCCGCCAGCTCGATCTCGCGCAGTGCGTTGCGGGCGGCGATGTATCGCTTCGCGGCACTTGTCCAGCTTTGCGCGTCGGCGGCGCCGGGCATCCGCGCGACTTCGGCGAGCGCGGCCTCGACATTGCCTTCGTCGAGCGAGCGGCGCGCGCGCTTGAGCCGGTCGGCGGGACGCGGGCTGGGCGAATCGGCCTGGCGCAGCACGACCAGATCGCCGATCAGCCGCTTGCCGCGCGTCCAGAAGCCCTCGTCCGCCGCGCTGGTGAGCCGGGGCGCGAGTTGATCGAGCGCGACGCGAAGGTCCTCGAGCGTCACGGGCTGGCCGGCGGCGGCGATCAGCATGCTCACCGCCTCGCCATGCGTCTCGCCGAAGCGCTTGCGCAACTGGCTCTCGAGCGGCCCCAGCGGCAATCCCCGCTCGACCGCACGCCGCGCGGCGAAGGCGATCATCAGCCGCTCGGCCTGCGTGGCGAAGCCCGAGGCGGCGCGGGCGCTGCCATCGATATCCTTGAGCCGCGCGTCGAGCGCGTCGAGGCGGCTGGCCATCGCGGCTTCGCGCGCGGCGAGCGTGGAAATGTCGGTTCCCGGCGGCAGCGGCGATGGCGCGGGGGCGGATTGCTGGGGATTCTGGACAGGCGCGGCGGGCGGTGCGGGGGACCAGGGCCCCGTGCCGCTCCATTGCAGCATGCCTGCGGTACCGGCGATCCCGCCCGCAAAGGCGACCACGCCGATCAGGATGTTGGTGGCCAGCGGGGACAGACCGCGGGTCGGCTCCAGCGCGAGGGGCTCGTCGGGGCTCATGCGGTCCTTATCCGGCTTGCGTATCGCGTGGTCAATCGGCGCACGGTCAATCCGCCAGCGCGATGGCGGCGTCGACCAGGCCTTCGCTGCCGACGCTGGCGGCCGTCACGACGCGCTCCCATCCGCTCCCGGCCGCTTTCGCCGCCGCCGGGCTGATCGCCGCGATGGCGATGCTGGCGCGATCCGGGACGAGTTCGGCCAGCCGCGCCCCCGCCCGCGCCGACTGGACGAGGACGACCGATCCGCTCAGCCGCGCCACTTGCTCGGGCGAGACCGCCACTGCGTCGCTGGCATAGACAGTGACGATCTCCGCGACGATCCCGCCGGGCGCGATCGTCCGCTCGCGCCCGGCAAGGTGCAGCGCGCGGCGCACCCCTGCCGCCTCGGCCAGCGTCAGCAGCTCGGATGACCCCGCACGCCCGGCGCCGGCGAGGTGAAATCCCATCCGCCGTCCCGCCTCGGCGCTGGCCGGGCCCACTGTATAGAGCGGCAGCCCGATCAGCCGCGCCAGCCCCGCCCCGCCATGGCGCAGCGCGTTGGTGCTGGTGATGATCAGCGCGTCGAAATCCGCCGGGTCGGGTGGTGTCCAGTCGATCGGACCCGCCGCGAACAGCGGCAGGCGGATCGCGCGTCGGCCCCGTGCCTCGATCGCGGCGGCGGTCACGCGGTTTGCTGGTTCGGGCCGAAGCACTGCAATAGGTCGAGGGCCTAGCCTAACCATCGAACAGGCACCGAACCTCTGGCGGAGCACGGTCGAGCAAGTCGCGTGCGATAGCGCGGGAAAGTTCGGCATCGCCCGGCGCCCCCGCTTCCTGGGCATGGACCGAATGCGCGCCATCCTCCGACAGCAATTCCGCGCGCAGTGTCAGGATCGCGCCTTCGATGGTCGCGAGCGCCCCCACGGGCGAATGGCAATCGGCCTTGAGCGCGGCGAGCAGCGCGCGTTCGGCGGCGACACAGGCATGCGTCTCGCCATGGTCGATCGCGGCGAGCCAGCGCATGGCGTCATGATCGCCCGCGCGCGCCTCGACTCCCACCGCGCCCTGCGCCGGGGCGGGGAGCATCGTATCGGTCGGGATCCCATGGCCGACTTCGCGCCCGAGCCGTTCGAGCCCCGCCGCCGCGAGCAAAGTCGCATCGGCCTCGCCAGCCGCCAGCTTGGCGAGCCTGGTATCGACATTGCCCCGGAACATCACGATTTCCAGATCGGGCCGCAGCTTCAAAAGTTGCGCGGCGCGACGCGGTGAGCTGGTCCCCACCGTCGCGCCCTGCTTGAGCGAAGCGACCGAATCGGCGCCGATGATGCGGTCACGTACATCGGCGCGCGGCAGCATCGCACCGATGGCGATCTCCGCCGGCCGGAAGGTCTCGACATCCTTCATCGAATGCACGCCCGCGTCGATCTCGCCAGCGAGCAGCGCCCGGTCGATCTCCTTGGTCCACAGCGCCTTGCCGCCGATCTCGGCGAGCGGTCGGTCCTGCACGGCGTCGCCGGTGGTACGGATCGTCACGATCTCGACGCGCGCGGGCTCCCAGCTATGCGCCGAGATCAGCGCGTCGCGCACCATATTGGCCTGAATGAGAGCAAGCGGCGAGCCGCGGGTACCGAGACGGAAGGGACGCATGGCACTCCCCTAACCGTTCGCCCCGTGCTTGTGGAGAGGCGTGTTTCGACAAGCTCGGCACGAACGGTTAGGGGGATGAGATGCCTCTGATCCTTGGCCTCGAATCGAGTTGCGACGAGACCGCCGCCGCATTGGTGACCAGCGAACGCGAGGTGGTGGCGCAGCGCATCGCCCGCCAGGATGCCGCGCACCGCCCCTATGGCGGGGTCGTGCCCGAGATCGCTGCGCGCGCGCATGTCGAGATGCTGGGGCCGCTGGTCGAAGGCGTGCTGGCCGATGCCGGGATCGCACTCGATCGAGTCGATGCCATCGCGGCGACGGCGGGCCCGGGGCTGATCGGCGGAGTGATGGTCGGGCTCGTCACCGGCAAGGCGCTGGCGCTGGCGGTGAACAAGCCGTTGGTCGCGGTCAATCATCTCGAAGGCCACGCCCTGTCGCCGCGGCTCACCGATCCCGATTTGGATTTCCCCTATCTCTTGCTGCTCGTCTCCGGGGGCCATTGCCAGCTGCTGCTGGTCAAGGGCGTGGGCGAGTATCGCCGCCTCGCCACCACCATCGACGATGCCGCAGGCGAAGCGTTCGACAAGACCGCCAAATTGCTCGGCCTCGGCTTCCCCGGCGGCCCCGCGGTCGAGGAAGCGGCGGCGAGGGGTGACGCCAAGGCGGTCAGCCTGCCCCGGCCCCTGCTCGGGTCGCCCGAGCCCCATTTCAGTTTCGCTGGCCTGAAGAGCGCCGTTGCCCGTGCCGCGAACGATCATTCGCCCGAGAATCTCGCTGCTTCGTTCCAGCAGGCAGTGGTCGACTGCCTGATCGACCGCACGCGCAAGGCGCTCCGGTCGGTCGACGCAAGCGCGCTCGTCGTCGCGGGCGGTGTCGCCGCGAACAAAGCGGTCCGTTCGGCGCTTCAGGCTCTCGCCGCGGAGTATGGCATGCGCTTCGTCGCGCCGCCGCTCTGGCTATGCACCGATAATGCCGCGATGATTGCTTGGGCGGGGGCCGAACGCTTCGCCGCAGGACTCACCGATCCGCTCGATGTTCCGGCCCGCCCGCGCTGGCCGCTCGATCCCGGTGCGGAAAAGGTGCGCGGGGCAGGAGTGAAGGCATGAAACTTGGCGTAATCGGCGGCGGCGCCTGGGGCACGGCATTGGCGCAGGTCGCGGCGCGCGGCGGTGAGCCCGTCCTGCTCTGGGCGCGCGAGGCCGAGGTGGTCGAAAGCGTCAACGCGAGCCACCAGAATAGCCAGTTCCTCGCCGGGGTACCGCTTTCCGAAACGATCCGCGCCACCGGCGACATCGCCGATCTGGCGACGATGGATGCGCTGCTGGTCGTCGCGCCTGCTCAGCATATCCGCGCGGTGTTGTCGGGCCTCGGACCCGTCACGACCCCGCTGGTGCTATGCGCGAAGGGGATCGAGGCTGGGTCGAAGCTCCTCGTCGGCGAAGTGGCCCGCGCGGCTCAGCCCAGCGCGCCGATCGCAGTGCTTTCGGGCCCCACCTTCGCTCATGAAGTCGCCAGGGGCCTGCCCACCGCCGTGACTCTCGCCTGCGAGGATGAAAGCCTCCGCGCCGCGCTCGCCGCCCGGATGAGCGGACCCGCCTTTCGGACCTACGGCTCGTCCGACGTGGTCGGCGCGGAGATTGGCGGCGCGGTCAAGAATGTCCTCGCCATCGCCTGCGGCGTGGTCGAGGGCGCGGGGCTCGGTCTCAACGCCCGCGCCGCGCTGATCGCGCGCGGGTTCGCCGAGATGACGCGCTTCGGTCTCGCGCGCGGGGCTCAGGCCGAAACGCTCACCGGCCTGTCAGGTCTCGGCGATCTCGTCCTGACCTGTTCCTCGACCAATTCGCGCAATTTCTCGCTCGGCGTCGGGCTCGGCCAGGGCCGCAGCGCCGCCGAGCTGATGGCCGACCGCAAGACCGTCGCCGAGGGCGCGCATACCGCCCCGGTGTTGCAACAGGCGGCGCGCGACGCGGGGGTCGACATGCCGGTATGCGAAGCCGTCTGCGCGTTGCTGAGCGGCGATCCGGTCGGCGCGGTGGTCGAGGCGCTGCTTAGCCGTCCGCTGCGCGAGGAAAGCCAGTGAAACGCTGGGCCGCGCTGCTCAAGGGCGTCAATGTCGGCGGCAATCGCAAGCTGCCGATGGCGGATTTAAGGCTGTTTCTCGAAGGGTTGGGCCTGACTGACGTCAAGACGCTGCTCGCCTCGGGCAATGCCGTCTTCTCGGCGAAGGAGACCGATGCCGCGAAGCTGGAGGCGCGGATCGAACAGGCCGCCGCCGAACAGATCGCACTCACCACCGACTTTCTTTTGCGCGACAAAGCTGATCTCGACGCGATCATCAAGGCGAACCCCTTCCCCGATGCCGCGAAGGATCATCCGAACCATCTGCTCGTGGTTTTCCACCGCGATCCCTTCCCGGAGGGACTGATCGCGCGCGTTCCCGAGTTCAACGAAGGCCCCGAGCGGCTCCACGCGATCGGGCGCACGCTCTATATCGATTACCCGCACGACATCGGTCATTCGACACTGCACAAGGCGATGGCCAAGCTCAAATTTCCCAAGCTGGCAACGGCGCGCAATTGGAATACGGTCGGAAAGCTGGCAGACATGCTCTGACAACCTTGTCGGAGGGGACTGCCATGAAGCTGTTGATCGCCGCGCTGTTATTGGCGCTGACCGGACCCGCGACCGATCCCGAGCGCATCGCGCTCTGGCCGAATGGCGCACCGGGCTCCGAGGCGCACCGCGGCGAGGCGGAAGTCGCGCAGGATTATTGGGTCAACACTATCCACGATCCCTCGGTCACCATCTTCCGCCCCGAGCATCCCAATGGCACCGCGGTCGTGATCGCGCCGGGCGGCGGGCATCGGCTGCTGGTGATCAATGCCGAAGGGAACGATACCGCGCGCTATTTCGCGAAGCTGGGCGTGACTGCGTTCGTGCTGCGCTATCGCCTCGCGCGGCAGGATGGATCGACGTACACGATCGAAGGCAATGCCAAGTCGGATACGCTCCGCGCGATGCGCCTTGTCCGGTCGCGCGCGAAGGAATTCGGCATCGACCCGGACAAGATCGGGCTGATGGGCTTTTCGGCGGGGGGGGAGCTGGTCTCGATGGTCGCCAATGCCGAACCCGGCGTGCTCGACGGCAATCCCGGCGCGGCTGACGCCATCGATCGCGTCAGCGCCCGGCCCGATTTCCAGATCCTCGTCTATCCCGGGCCACTCGGCATCCCTGCGGTGATCCCAAGGACCGCGCCGCAAGCGTTCATGGTCGCGGCGAGCGATGACGAATGCTGTTCGGCGCCAGTGCTCGATCTCGTCTCGAAGTTTCGCGCCTCGGGCATCCCCAACGAAGTCCATCTCTTCGCGCGGGGCGGGCATGCCTTCAACATGGGCGTGGGGCGCACCGAACGGCCGGGGCTCAAATATTGGCCCAACCGCCTGACCGACTGGCTCGAGGATTCAGGACTGATCGGGAAGCAGCCGCACTGACTCAATTTTTTCCCGTGCGAAGGCAGGGGCCCAGACTTGCGCCGTTGCGCTGAGGCACGCTGCCGTGTGCGATTATCTGAAGGGCTGGACCCCTGCCTTCGCAGGGAACGGTCAAAAATCGACTGCGATGCCCTTGAGCGTCCAGTCGCCATAGCGCGTCGGATCGAGGCCCAGCGGGTCGTCCTCGCCGCTTTCGGCGGGCATCGGATCGGGTTCGGGCACCGGCGGGCTCTTCGAAAGATGCGTGGGCGGCTTCACATGAGGCGGGCGCTGGCCCATGGGCGTTTCCTGTTTGAAGGACGAAGCCCAGATCGTGCGCAACAACCCTCAGGTCAAGGATTCCCCCGGCGTCCCCGCGCGCAGGGCCGCGTTGCGGCTGCTCGATTCGGTGCTGCGGCGCGGCCAGGCGCTCGAATCGGCGCTGGAGAGCGCGGGCCATGGCCTCGCCCCCAATGACCGCGGCCTCGCCCATGCCATCGCGGCGGAGGCGCTGCGCCGCCTCCCCGATCTCGACGCGCTGATCGACAGCGCCACGCGCCAGCGCCTGCCCGATGACGCCAAGGCGCGCTTCGCATTGCGGATCGCGCTGGTTCAGGCGCTCGGGCTCGGCACGCCGCCGCACGCCGCGATCGCGACGGTGTTACCGCTCGTCGATGGCGGACCGCGCAAACTGGTCCACGGTGTCTTCGGCACGCTGATGCGCGCGGGCAAGGGGCTGCCCGATCAGCCCATGCTGCCCGATCCGGTCGCGATCCGCTGGCACGCCGCCTGGGGCGACCAGTTCATCGAGGATGCCGAGCGCGCCATCGCCGGGCCACCGCCGATCGATTTAACCCTGCGTGATGCCAACGCCGCGCCCGATCTGGAAGGCGTCAGCCTCCTTCCCGGCCATCTCCGCCTCGATGCCCGCGCGCCGATCACCGGACTCGAAGGGTTCGCCGAGGGCGGCTGGTGGGTGCAGGATCTCGCCGCCTCGATCCCGGCGCGACTTTTGGGCCCCGGCAAGGGCAGCGCGCTCGATCTCTGCGCCGCGCCGGGGGGCAAGACCCTCCAGCTCGCCGCCGCCGGATGGGACGTGACAGCGGTCGATGTCTCCGAAAGTCGTCTTGCGCGACTAACCGAGAATCTGAAGCGCACGGGGCTCAGCGCAAAGATCGTCGCCGCCGACCTGCTCGGCTGGGAGCCCAAGGAGCCGGCCGACGCGATCCTGCTCGATGCGCCGTGCAGCGCCACCGGCATCTTCCGCCGCCATCCCGATGTGCTCCACCGCGTCCGCCCCTCGCTGATCGCCGAGATGGCCGAGCTGCAAGGCAAGCTGTTCGCCCGCGCCTCGACCTGGGTGAAACCCGGGGGCCGGCTGGTCTATGCCACGTGCTCGCTCGAACCCGCCGAGGGCGAGGCCCAGCTCGAACGCTTCCTTGCCGCGCACAAGGATTTCGAAATCGACGCGATCCGCGCGGACGAGCTTCCCGAAGGGGTGACGCCCCTCGCCAACGGCGCGCTGCGCACCGGCCCGGGGATGCTCGCCGACAAGGGCGGGCTCGACGGCTTCTTTATCGCGCGATTGCGCCGCGCGAGTTAGTTGCGCGCGACTCGCGCCATGCTAAGGATTCGCCATGAAGCCCGTCCGCATCGCCCCTTCGATCCTTTCCGCCGATTTCGCGAAGCTCGGCGAGGAAATCCGCGCGATCGACGCCGCTGGGGCCGACTGGATCCATGTCGATGTGATGGACGGGCATTTCGTGCCCAACCTCACCATCGGCCCCGCGGTGATCAAGGCGCTGCGACCGCACACCACCAAGCCCTTCGACGTCCACCTCATGATCGCGCCGGTCGATCCCTTCCTTCAGGCGTTCGCGGACGCCGGGGCTGACTGCATCTCGGTGCATCCCGAAAGCGGCCCGCACCTCCACCGCACGCTCCAGACGATCAAGGCGCTGGGCAAGCGCGCGGGCGTCGTCCTCAATCCCGCCACGCCGATCCACGCGATCGATCACGTCATGGACATGATCGACCTGGTCCTGGTGATGAGCGTCAATCCGGGCTTCGGCGGACAGAGGTTCATCGAGAGCCAGCTCCCCAAGATCACCGAGCTGCGCCGGCGGATCACGGCATCGGGTCGCGATATCGATCTCGAGGTCGATGGCGGAGTCGATCGCGGCAACGCGGCGAAAGTGGTCGCCGCCGGCGCGGACGCGCTGGTCGCGGGCACTGCCAGCTTCGAGGGCGGGCCGGCGCAATACGCCGCCAATATCGCGGCGCTCCGGGGCGGATGAGCGAGCCGCCTCCCGGCTCCGGCACCGACGGAGTCGAGGAAGGCAAGCGGCTGATCCGTGTTGGCGGGGACCGCGGGCTCAGCCTCGCCGATCGCATCGCCGAGCGTTTTCAGCGGCTGACTTGGCGCACTCCGATCCACACGATGCGGCTGCGCGGGCGGCACCCGCTCAAGCTGATCGCCGTCGCGGACGATCCCTTCATGGGCGATCCCGCGCGCGGCAATGCGCTGCTCGACGGCGTGCTGATGTTCCGTGGTGAGGAGCATTCGGTGCTCACGCTCGATTTCGCCAAGCCCAATTTCTCGAAGCCCTTCGCCGAATATCTGCACAGCTTCGCCTGGCTGCGCGACCTCTCGACCGTCACCACCCGCGCGAACGGCGCGCCGATTGCCGAGGCGGTGATGCGGCTGTGGCTCGATTGTCATGGCGACAAGGTGTCCGATCCAGCGTGGCGCGCCGATCTTTGCGGGCGCCGCACGCTGTTCTGGGCCGCGCACGCGCCGTTGCTGCTGTCGGGCAACGACCTCGTCTATAAATCGAGCGTGCTGCATGCGCTGGCGAGGGGCGCGCGCCATCTCGATCGCGCCGCCGACCGAGTGCAGATCGGCACGCCCCGGATCGCCGCATGGTGCGGCGTGCTGGTCGCGGGGCTGATGATCCCGGGCGGAGACCCGCGTCGGGCATTCGGCGAAGCGGGCCTCAAGCGCGCGCTCGATGCCTCGCTGTTCGCCGATGGCGGGACGGTGGGGCGCTCGCCGATGGGGCAGCTCGACGCAGTGATATTGCTGACGATGCTCCGCGAGACCTATGCCGCGCGGCGGCTCGAGGCGCCCGCTTTCGTGCAGGGGGCGCTGGGGCGGATGGTGACGGCGTTGCTCGGCGTCTGCCACGGCGACCGCGGGCTGGCGAGCTGGCAGGGCGGGATTCCTATCGCGGGCGAGGTCGTGACGCAGGCCATCGAAGCGACCGGCATCCGCACCCGCGCGCTGAAGCAGGCGCGTGAATGGGGATATCAACGGCTGACCGCGCAGGGGACCGTGCTGATCATGGACGCCGCCCCGCCGCCGCTCGCCCGCCTGGTCGAGGGCGGCTGCGCCTCGACTCTGGCGTTCGAGCTGTCGGACGGGCCGCACCGCATCGTCGTCAATTGCGGCGGCGCGCGCGCGGCCAACGCCTCGCTTCCGGGCGCACTGACCGAAGGACTGCGGACAACCGCGGCGCATTCGACGCTGATCGTCGGCGACAGCAATTCGACCGCGATCCACGCCGATGGCAGTTTCGGCCGCGGCGTCGGCGAAGTCGAACTCAGCCGCCACGAAACCGACAACAGCAGCCGGATCGAAGCGAGCCACGACGGCTATGTCCGGCGTTTCGGTTTTCTCCACCGGCGGCAATTGGCGCTCTCCGCCGATGGGCGCGACTTGCGCGGCGAGGACATGCTCCTCCCCGCCGACCGCCGCCGCAAAAAGGGGATGACTCCCTTTGCGATCCGCTTTCATCTGTCCCCCGATATCGAGATCGCCCCTACCGCTGACGGCATGGCGGCATTTCTGCGCACGCCTTCAGGCGCGGTGTGGCAGTTCCGCGCGCGCGGCGGCAGCCTGGCGATCGAGGACAGCGTGTGGATCGACGGGCGCGGACGGCCGGTCTCGTCGGAGCAGCTGGTGGTGACCTCCGAATCGGCGCCGGGCGGCGCAAATGTCGGCTGGGCCTTTCACCGGGCCAAATAGAGCTTGCCCGGGCGCTCCCGATCCGTAGAGGGGCGGGCTCATGGAACCCATCAAGATCCGCCGCGCGCTCCTTTCGGTCTCCGATAAGAGCGGTATCGTTGATTTGGGCAAGGCGCTTGCCGGCCATGGCGTGGAGCTCGTCTCGACCGGCGGCACCGCCTCGGCGCTGCGTGACGCGGGGCTCGAGGTGCGCGACATCTCGGACCTCACCGGTTTTCCCGAGATGATGGACGGCCGGGTCAAAACGCTTCACCCCAAGGTTCATGGCGGCCTGCTCGCGGTGCGCGACGATGCCGGGCACATGGCCTCGGCGGACGAACACGCCATCGGCATGATCGACCTCGTCGTGGTCAATCTCTACCCCTTCCTCCAGACCGTGATGAAGGGCGCGCAGCGGCCCGAGATCATCGAGAATATCGATATCGGCGGCCCTTCGATGGTCCGTTCGGCGGCGAAGAACCATGCGTTCGTCGCGATCGTCACCGATCCGGGCGATTATGCCGAGCTGCTTGCCGAGCTGCGCGAAAATGGCGGCACCAGCCTCGATTTCCGCAAGCGCCTTGCCGCGCGCGCCTTTGCCGCCACCGCGACCTATGACGGGATGATCGCCAGCTGGTTCGGGTTCGGCGACCAGCAGCAGCTTTTCCCCGAAACCCTGCCGATCACGCTCAAGCACGCGGCGGGGCTGCGTTATGGCGAGAATCCGCATCAGCAGGCGGCCTTTTACGCCCCCGCCGGTCCCTCGACTCCGGGCATCGGCCAGGCGCGTCAGGTGCAGGGCAAGGAGCTGAGCTACAACAACCTCAACGATGCCGATGCCGCGCTCGAACTGATCAGCGAATTCCGTGACGCGGGCCCCTCGGTGGTCATCGTCAAGCACGCCAATCCCTGCGGCGTCGCGTCGGGCGCGACGCTCGAGCAAGCCTATGCCGCCGCCTTCGCGTGCGACACCGTCTCGGCGTTCGGCGGGATCATCGCACTCAACCGCACGCTCGACGAAGCCACCGCCCGCGCCATCGCCGGCATCTTCACCGAAGTCGTCGTCGCCCCCGATGCCGACGAAGCCGCGCTCGCCATCTTTGCGGCGAAGAAGAATCTGCGCCTGTTGCTTACCGGCGCGCTGCCCGATCCGAAGCGCGGCGGCATAACCGCCAAGTCGATTACCGGCGGCTGGCTGGTCCAGAGCCGCGACAATGGCGCCATTGCCGAAGCCGATCTCAAGGTCGTGACGAAGCGCCAGCCGACTCCCACCGAACTCGCCGACTGTCTGTTCGCATGGAAGGTCGCCAAGCACGTCAAGTCGAACGCGATCGTCTATGCCAGGGACGGCAGCACCGCCGGGATCGGCGCGGGCCAGATGAACCGCCTCGAATCGGCGCGCATCGCCGCATGGAAGGCCAAGGACGCCGCCGAAAAGGCCGGTTGGGCCACGCCGCGCACGATCGGATCGGCGGTGGCCTCCGACGCCTTCTTCCCCTTCGCCGATGGGCTGCTCGCGGCGGTCGAGGCGGGCGCGACGGCAGTCATCCAGCCGGGCGGTTCGATCCGCGACGATGAAGTCATTGCCGCCGCCGACGAAGCGGGGCTCGCGATGGTATTCACCGGGATGCGCCACTTCCGCCATTAAGGCGTCAGCTGGAAACCTCGTCGATCACCGGACGTTGCTCCTTGGGCATCTTGCGGAACAGCGCCTGATCCTCGGGGCCGAACGCCAGCTTGAGCAGCACGATGAAATAGGCCGCGAGCATGATCGGAATGCCTGCGGTGAGCTGTAGCCATTCGGGGAATTTGCTGACCAGCACGCCCATCCCCGCGCTCACCACCATCGCCGCGAACAATCCCCAGCGCAGCCCGGAGACCGACGCGCCCAGCAGATGCGAGAGCAGCCATGTCTTGATCACCGATCCCAATGCGAGAGAACAGGCCAGCGCCAGCGCGGGACCGACCGCCTGATAGGCGGGCGGATAGCCCATCTCGCGCGCGATGAAGACGAACGCGAAGCTGAGCAGGATCTGGAAGACCAGCAGCGCGCTGGAGATCATCAGATTGCGGTGCCGCGCGACATAGACCAGCCCCCCCTCGGCGATCGCGCCCGGCGCGGCGAGCACTTCAGCGGCGAGCAGGATGCAAAGCGCCGCCGAACCCGCGACGAATTGCGGCCCCAGCAACCCCATGATGCCGTCGGAGGTGATGCCGACCGAGATCGCGATCGCCGCCTGCACCGCCGTCACCCAGAAGGCGACTTGCCGCACCTGCTTGGCGACCGCGCCCTTGTCTCCCGCCGCCAGGCTGCGGGTGACCACCGGGCCCAGGATCGGATCGAAGGTGGTCTTGAGCTTCTGCGCCAGCGTCGCGAATTGCTGCGCCATGTAATAGATGCCGACGAATGTGGGCGGGAACAGCAGGCCGAGGATGAAGCGGTCGACGTTGCGCGTGCCCCATTCGAGTGCGTCGGCCCCCGCGAGCGGCGCATTGGCGCGCGCCATCCGCCATAGCCGCGCCGGTTCGGGTCGCCAGCCCTGCGGCATGCCGTACATCTTGAGCAGCGGCGCCATCGCCGCGACCAGCATCGCCAGTTCGGCCAGCACGTAGGAAATGATCAGCCCGTCGCGCGACGAGAACCACGCCAGCACGAACGCCGCGCCGCTGATCGTCCAGGGCTCGACAATCGCCCGCGCGGTCACCGACGCGCCGATATTGTGCCGATAGGCGAGCGCCGAAAACGCGATGTCGGCCCAGGCGAGCGCGAACACGATCAGCGGCAACAGCCATTCGCGCCCGGTCACCGGGCTGTTGGGGAACATGATCTCGGGGAACAGCGCCAGCACCACCGTGGCGCACAGCGACGCGATCAGCGCGATCGACAGCGCATCGGCGACGACATGATTGTGCGGCCGGCTGGTGGTCGACAGCGCCTGCGCCAGCCCGCGCTTGAGGCCCAGCGTCGAAAGCAAGGCCGCAATCTCGATCACCAGCACCGCCAGCGCGAACCGCCCGACCACTTCGGGGCCATACCAGCGCCCGGCGATGAACAGGAACGGCACGCGCCCGGCCAGCCGGATCACGAACCCCATGATGTTCGTGCGCCCCCCCTTGGCGAGGGCGTTGATGTCGTCGGCGGGGGGCGCGGCGTCAGTCGACACGGGTCACTCCCTTGATCCTGACCGATTCGATCTGCGCTTCTTCGTTGTTCGGATGGACAAAGGCATCGATCTCGACCTGCACGAAGTCGGCGCCGGGTGCCTCGCGCGGATCGCGTTTGAAGAAAAAGGTGGCGTGCGTGATGCTGCCTTCGCCATAGAAGCTTGCACCGAAGGCGCGTAGCCAATTCACACTGTTGAACGCGCGCACCGGATCGAGGCACATCGGGTCACGTGCGAGCATGACGTCGGCCCAGCATTCCGGCACATGCCGGTGCTCCCGGGCATCTTCCTGGGCAAACCGCAATGCGCGAACGAACATCGCCAGTTCGGCGGTAGACTTCCCGAAGACCGGAAAGTAGCGCCCGCCATGATCCCATTCGCCGGTTGGAAGCACGGGCCCGGCGGCGCAATCGCGGGTCTGGCGCGCAAGGTCACTCGCCTTCACCTTGCCGCCCGGCAACGCATCGATGATGCGGATGCGGTGACCCTCTTCGGGCGGCTGCTGGATCAGGGGAACATCTTCAGAGGTGGCATCCTTGGGCGGCAGGAACTGGACCGTCAGCGTTCGTACCTCGCAGATTCCCGCAAAGCCGGAAAAGCGCGGCGCCTCCGCGAAAACGACCGAAACGGGAAGGCCGCCGCGAAATCCCCAATTGTCGTTGTAAAGCCCGACCTCACGAAACTCCGGCGCGGGACGGCCCAGGAAATGTTGCGCAAGTGCAGGGAGCGACATTGTGCGCGCCTCCGCATGCGTGATCTGCTGCCCTTGCGCGGCAATTGGCGCCGTCAGCATCGCAAGGGCGAGTGCCGCCCTTATCAATGCGCCGCCCCCCAGCTCGGTCCCACGCCGATCTCCACGCCCAGCGGCACGCTCAGCACGACTGCGGGTTCGGCGGCGGTGGCCATCACCCGCTCGATCACCGGTTTCGCCGCCTCGACATCGCCTTCGGGCAGTTCGAACACGAGTTCGTCATGCACCTGGAGCAGCATTTTCACGTTCGGCAGCCCCGCCTCGACCAGCGCGGGCCCCATCCGCGCCATCGCGCGCTTGATGATGTCGGCGCTGGTGCCCTGGATCGGGGCGTTGATCGCGGCGCGCTCCGCGCCCTGGCGGATATGCTGGATCGGCGCGCGGATCTGGGGAAACCAGGTCTTCCGGCCGAACAGGGTCTGGGTATAGCCACGCTGGCGGACGCCTTCGAGTGTCTCGTTGATATAGGTCGAGATGCCCGGGAAGCGTTCGAAATAGCGCGAGATCATCGCCTGCGCTTCGTCCGCGTCGATCTCCAGCCGGCTCGCCAGCCCCCAGCGCGAAATGCCGTAGAGGATCGCGAAATTGATTGTCTTGGCGCGCCCGCGCGTGTCGCGATTGACCTCGCCGAACAACTCGTTCGCGGTCGCCGCGTGAATATCCTCGCCGCGCAGGAAGGCGTCGCGCAGCGGGGGCACATCGGCCATATGCGCCGCCAGCCGCAGCTCGATCTGCGAATAGTCGGCGGCAAGGATGACATTGCCCGGTTCCGCCACGAAGGCGTCGCGGATCTGGCGCCCTATCTCGGTGCGGATCGGGATGTTCTGGAGGTTGGGATCGGTCGAGGAGAGCCGCCCGGTCTGCGCGCCGGTCAGCGAATAGCTGGTATGGACGCGCCCGGTGTCGCGATCGATCTGCTGCTGGAGCGCATCGGTGTAAGTGGACTTCAATTTCGACAGCTGGCGCCATTCGAGCACGAGCCCCGCGATCGTAACGCCCTCGGCCTTCATCTTTTCGAGCACGGTGACGTCAGTCGAATAGGCGCCGGACTTGCCCTTCTTGCCACCTTTGAGCCCCATCTTGTCGAACAGGATCGCGCCCAATTGCTGAGTCGATCCGATCTGGAAGGGCTGGCCCGCCTCGGCCTGGATGTCCTCGTCGAGCCGCGCCATTTCCTGCGCGAACCGGCTGGAGAGGCGGGAGAGCTGGTCGCGGTCGACCTTGATCCCCGCGCGCTCCATCGCCGCGACCACCGGGATCAGCGGCCGGTCGACCATTTCATAGACGCGAGTCGCGCCTTCATGGGCCAGCCGCGGCTTGAAGCGAGTCCATAGCCGCCACGTCACATCGGCATCCTCGCCGCCATATTGCGTGGCCTGATCGAGCGGCACCTGCGCGAAGCTGATCGCCTTCTTGCCCGTGCCCGTCACGTCCTTGAACGCAATGCAGCTATGCTCGAGCACCGCGTGCGCGACTTCGTCCATCCCGTGCCCGGCGAGCGACTGGCCGGCATCAAGGTCGAAGCTCATCACCATCGTGTCGTCGATCGGCGACACGGCGAGGCCGTGGCGGATCAGCACGTTGATGTCGTATTTGATATTGTGCCCGATTTTGAGCACGCCCGGGTCGATCAGCAGCGGGCGGAGCAGGCGCACCACATCGTTCAGCGGCAGCTGTTGCGGCACTTCGCCGAACATATCGTCGCTGCTGCGATGCGCGATGGGGATGTAGCAGGCGCGGCCCGGCGCGGTGGCGAGGCAGATGCCGACCAGATTGGCGGCCATGGCGTCAAGCGAATCGGTTTCGGTATCGACCGCGATGGCGCCGCTGGCATGGCTTTCGGCGATCCACGCCTCCAGTCGCTCGATCGTCGTCACTGTCTCATAGGCGTTGCAGTCGATCGGCGGCAGATCGACGAAATCGGGGGTCTCGTTGCCTGCGAGCGCGACCGCGGCAGCGACCGGATCGGCGGTCTGGCGTCCCGGCGCATGCGCGGCCATGCGCGACAGCAACGTCTTGAACCCCTGGTCCTCCAGGAAATTGCGCAGCGGTTCGGGGGGAATGCCCTCCAGCTTGAGTTCGTCCAGCGTGTGGGGCACCGCGGTATCGGTATGGAGCGCGACCAGCTTGCGCGACAGCCGCGCCATCGCCTCATGCTCGATCAGATTGTCGCGCATCTTGCTGGGCTTCATCGCCGGAGCGGCGGCGAGCACCGCGTCGAGATTGCCATATTCGACGATCAGCTTGGCGGCGGTCTTCGCGCCGATCCCCGGAACGCCAGGCACATTATCGACGGTATCGCCCATCAGCGCGAGCACGTCGCCCAGCTGATCGGGCCGCACGCCGAACTTGTTGAACACATATTCCTCGCCGCGCCGCTCGTTCTTCATCGTGTCGAGCATGTCGACGCCGGGCTGGATCAGCTGCGCGAGGTCCTTGTCGGAGCTGACGATCGTCACGTCCCATCCGGCCTCCACCGCGCGGCAGGTATAGGTGGCGAT
>Ga0164241_10000372_pt1 | contig 88164 bp, 81 predicted proteins | sample OricomyardsoilBY_FD_108780 | JGI IMG/M metagenome (GOLD analysis project Ga0164241, IMG submission 108780) | Backyard soil microbial communities from Emeryville, California, USA - Original compost - Back yard soil (BY) | ecosystem: Environmental > Terrestrial > Soil > Unclassified | place: USA... | reverse complement strand
CCTTTCCCGAGCGTGACTTTGATGTGCTGGAAACACGCTTTGCCGGTATATGGGCACCTTACTATACCTATCACAAAATCATGCAGGGCCTGCTTGATGTATACACACGTACCGGTAACAAAAAAGCATACGAGATGGTGTTGAATATGGCTGCTTACGTTGAAAATCGAATGGCTAAACTTGACGCAAAGACGATCGACAAGGTACTCTACACAGTAGCTGCCAATCCGGCTAACGAAGCAGGTGCAATGAATGATGTGCTTTATAAGTTGTTCGCTATTTCAAAAGACCCCAGGCACCTTGCACTTGGGAAAATATTTGACAGGGACTGGCTGCTGTCACCATTGGCAAATAATCGGGACATATTATCGGGCTTACATGCCAATACACACTTGGTACTTATTAATGGTTTTGCTCAACGTTATGCCCTTACCGGTGAAAAAAAATACCATGATGCTGCAGTAAACTTCTGGGAAATGCTAATCAACCATCACGCTTATGCAAACGGATCAAGCAGCGGTCCGCGCCCCAACGTTACTACGACTACTTCTCTTACCGCAGAGCATTGGGGGGTAGCCAATCAGTTAAGCAACACCATGACCAAAGAAATAGCTGAATCTTGTGTATCTCATAACACACAAAAGCTAACCGCAACACTTTTTGGCTGGACAGCAGATCCAAAGTACGCCGACTGGTATATGAACACGTTTTATAACGCTGTGATGCCATTACAGAATGGTCACACTGCTCAGTGTGTATACCATTTGCCACTGGGCTCACCCAGAAAAAAAGCTTTTTTGAAAGACAATGACTTTCGGTGCTGCAATGGTACCAGCATTGAAGCTTTTGCTGCGCTCAACCATGGGATTTACTATCACAATGACCATACGCTTTGGGTAAACCTGTACGTACCCTCTAAAGTGGATTGGTCAGATAAACGTATAGCGCTTACCCAGAAAGGCAGCTTTCCCTCAGATACAGCTGTTGAGTTCAGCCTGGTTACAAAAAAGAATACCCCGTTTGCCTTAAAGTTATTTATACCATCCTGGGCTAAACGCGCGGAAGTATATGTTAATGGCCAGAAACAGCGTTCAACCGGATCACCTAATTCATATGTAACGTTGGACCGCCAGTGGAAGAACGGAGATAAGATCAGGCTCGTCTTTCATTATGATTTTTATTTAAAAGCAACGCCGGATGACAATAACGTTGTTGCCTTATTCTATGGCCCAATAATGATGGCGATTGAAAGCAACAACGAATTGTTGTTTAAAGGAGAACCAAAGGACCTGTCAACCAATATTAAAGTAACTGATAACTCTCAACTTAAAATGATGTGGGCTGTAGGGGGGAAAACCTATAACTTACGCCCGCTTTATGACATGGAAGACCAATCTTATGGCGTGTATACGACATTCAGAGAGTACTAAACAATTGAAATTACGATCATTTTCGTTTTCGCTTCGCCCGTTTAAGCTCTTTTTCTTTTTTCTTCGCTTGCTGTAGTTCTGTTTTTCTTTCTTCAACAAGTTCTTCAAGCGCCAGATCAGATAGCGGCTTTTCCAACAGCGTTTTCTCAAATTCTTCAAATGAAAGATGCACGCTGGCGAAATTCTTTTTACTTTTCATACCCGGATCTAAACAATACACCTAGCTGAATAATCATAACAGCGGTGCGGAAACATGGTTTTGTATGTGTCACCTAATTTTTGACGCACCGAAAACAATTATATCGATAAATGGCATTCATTTTTTAACCGGGAAATAGAGGCTTAAATGAGCATTTGTATGTTAAAAAAACTGTTTTGTTCATTGGCGAGTACAATAAACTGCTGAATTTTCAGGGTCTGCAACACCACCAATCTATAAAAGGCACAACTAATTAGAATAACAGGTTGAAATTTTTCCAACTCCTTTTCAGAATGTCGACGTCGTGAAATGGGGCAGGTTATAGCAGAAGTGTTTTCGCGTCAATTACGAAGATGACTTATATCCGGTTTTGTTAAAAACACACCTTTTAGCTATAATAAAATTCCTTAAAATCATTAAAATTAACTTCAAATTAAAATTGTTGGCACAATGGTGGTGGTAGACTGTACAAACAAACATACAGGGTATGCTGAAAACCTTTAAAAGAGTAAGCGAAACAAATACTACAATTATGAAAACGCAAGAATTAAATTTAAAAGAATTAAATGAAATCAACGGCGGTGGATTATTTAATGACTCATCAAGCAACAGCGGATTAGCCGGTTCATTAGGCATTGGCAACTTAATATCTTTTAGCCAGGCGAGCCAGGATGGTGATGAATACCAAGCTTCTTCCTTCTCCGCGGGTAATGGTATAGGGCTTGACCTGGGCAGTATGTTTAGCAAAATTACGCAGTAATAAAAGAGCTGAATTAAAAGGGCGTGCATTTCGCCGCCCTATAACACCAACAGGGATTGCCGAAAACCTGAAACAGAGTAGGCAAATACATCTAATATTATAGTTATGAAAACGCAAGAATTGAATCTGAAAGAATTGAACGAGATTAATGGTGGTGGAATCTTTGATGACTCATCAAGCAATGGCGGTTTAGTAGGAGGTTTAAGTATTGGTAATTTGTTGTCATTCAGCCAGGCGAGCCGGGATGGCGACGAACAGCAGGCTTCAGCCTTCTCTTTAGGTAATGGCATCGGCCTTAATTTAGGCAGTGTGTTCAACCAACTGACCCAGTAATTATAAGTTGTGTACCGGAAAGCCCCGATGAGGGGCTTTCCTTATTTAAAGCAATATGGAATTTCAGGAATTAAACGATGTCGAATTACAGACATTCCATGGTGGTGCCGATTCAGCAGCGAGTATGGGGGCCGGGTTAACCATGACCACCGGTTCACTGATCAGTGTGGGGTATCATTATGACAATGGTAACGGCAGAAGCTACCGATCTCAATTAGATATTGGGAAAGATGTCAAATTTGATTTTGGAGCATTAGGCAGCAAATTACAGCCGTAAGTATGTTAAACAAATCAAGAGTAGGGTTGACTGGCAGTTGACCCTTTTTTATGAAACACTTTTGCCCCTTTTGCTATTTATAACTAACTTATGGAGAAGCACAACATTTTTCCGGCAGAATTTATGGCGATGACCACAGAGTATCATTTTCATAAGTACAATCCTAAAACCAACCTGATCTACCGTATGGTACTCGCGCTGGCATTGCTGGCTATTATTTCCCTGTTTTTTATAAAGGTGAATGTAAGTGTAAAAAGCATGGGAGTGATTACCTCAACAACAGGACACGACGAAATCAAGTCGCTGGTGTCTGCACAGGTGGATTCTGTTTTTTTTAAGGAGAACCTTTCGGTTAAAAAAGGGCAGGTGCTGGTAGTTTTAAAAGCAGCAGCTTTAACGCAGGAGGATGTGGTTGCACAAACCCAGCAAGCCGAGTATAGCGCGCAGTTAGGCGATCTTGAGCAACTTGCTGCTATTGCGGGTAATAAGAAATGGGGTGAAGAACCTAAACTGACATCTCAATTATACAGCCAGCAATTTGTGGCGTTCAAGCAGCGTTTAAGCAGTGCCAAAGCAACTGCCGAGGCTTCCCAAAGAAATTATAACCGTTACGCTTACCTGTACCGCAGCCGGGCCATTTCAGCCTCAGAGTATGATGCGGTTGATTTATCGAACAAAAACGCCCAAAGCGCCTTACAGCTAGTTTATGATGAACAAGGCAGCAGGTGGCAGGCCGACCTGGCCAACCTGCAATTGCGTATCCGTAGTCTGGAGTCGAGCGGGCTGGGCCTGAAAGAACAAAAAGATTATTATACGCTGCGCGCGCCAATGGATGGGGTATTGCAAAATGTAAAAGGTATACAGTCCGGAAGTTTGGTTACGGCAGGTGAGTTACTGGCAGAAATATCTCCTGATAACGGCCTGATTGCCGAAGCCTACGTGCAACCCAAAGATATTGGCTTTTTAAAGTCGGATGTGAAGGTAACTTTTTTAGTGGATGCTTTTAATTACCGCGAATGGGGTAAACTAACCGGCAATATTACCACTGTTTCCGGAGATGTATATGGTACGCCTGGCCAGCAACCATTTTTCAAGGTACGTTGTAAATTGGATGCTAAGCAACTACAGCTGCCTAACGGCTATGTCGGTCACTTAAAAAAGGGAATGACCTTGCAGGCCAATTTTCAGGTCACGCGACGCACGCTATTTCAATTGCTTTATGACAGGGCTGACGACTGGCTCAACCCGGGCAAGATCAGCACTCATTCCGAAAAACTAAATTCCTGAGACCGCTTATGAAGTTTGAAAATCTGTTAACTAAAACTTCTGCCTGGTATAATCGGCTGAATAAAGCCGTACATAACCATCCCTGGTATTTAGGCTATAAAAAAGTTGCCTCCAATAAGCGCCGTTTGGCGCGCATACAGGTGAAGCAACATGATATCATGGATTGCGGGGCAGCGTGTTTGTCATCGATAGCGGCTCATTTTGAACTGGACGTGCCCATTGCGCTCATCAGGCAATATGCCTCAACCGATAAAAAAGGCACTAACCTGTTAGGCATGATAGAAGCGGCCGCTAAAATGGGTTTTTCCGCAAAAGGTGTTAGGGCCAGTTATGAAAATATTGCAGAGCTGCCTGTACCTGCAATTGCACACGTGGTCATCAAAGAGCGATTACAGCACTATGTAGTGGTCTATAGTGTGAATGAGCGCTATATAGAGGTCATGGATCCGGCTGACGGTATTTTACACCAATTGCCGCATGAGACATTTAAGCAGATTTGGTCGGGTGTGTTGTTACTCATAGCACCTAATGATGATTTCGTAGCCGGAAGTCAGAAAACTTCAGTTGAGCAGCGGTTCTGGTATTTGCTTCGTCCGCATAAAGCCATGCTGGTGCAGGTATTACTGGGGGCTATCGTTTACACGGTACTCGGGTTGTCTACCTCTATTTTTCTTCAGAAGATTGTAGATAATGTGCTGCCCGAAGATAACCGTAACCTGTTGAACTTAATGGGTGTGGTAATGATCGTTATTATTCTGGTACAGGTTTTTATCAACCATGCGCGAACGCTCATTACGATAAAAACCGGCCAGCAGATTGATGCACGGCTGATATTGGGTTATTATAAACACCTGCTGAAACTGCCGCAACAGTTTTTTGACAGCATGCGCGTGGGTGAGATCATCTCACGTATCAATGATGCCGTTAAGATCCGTACATTCATTAACGAAGCCCTGGTGATGTTTGCGGTAAACGTATTCATCCTTATCTTCTCTTTCGCGCTGATGTTTACCTATTACTGGAAGCTGGCCATTATTATGCTCACTGTGGTGCCGCTTTTTGGGGTGATTTATTATTTTTCTAACAAACTTAACCGGGAAACCCAGCGTAAACTCATGGAAAATGCAGCCGACTTGCAAACACAATTGGTTGAGTCGGTGAATTCCGTGTCAACCATTAAGCGCTTCGGCCTGGAAAACTTTGCCAACTTTAAAACGGAAACCCGCTTTATTACCATGCTGCAAACTGTTTTTGATGCAGGGCGCAACGCTTTATGGATTGGCAATGCAAGTACGTTTGTATCCAGCAGTTTTACTATTATTTTGTTGTGGGTCGGTTCATCATTTGTACTGGATAAGGTAATAACGCCTGGCGAACTGCTTTCTTTTTATGCCATTGTAGGTTATTTTATGAGCCCGGTGGCCAGTTTGGTAGGCATGAACAGAACCTTACAGGATGCCCGGATTGCAGCAGACCGCTTATTTGAAATTATGGACCTGGAACAAGAGCCGGAACAAAACAGGGCGGAGTTGAATGCCGAAATGATGGGTGATATCCATTTTAAAGATGTGCACTTTCGTTACGGTTCCAGGGTAAATGTTTTTAGCGGCTTGAACCTGGAAATGAAAAAGGGAGAAATTACCGCCATCGTCGGCGAAAGCGGATCAGGCAAAACTACTTTACTTTCTCTTATGCAGAACATCTACCCGCTGCAATCAGGGTCTATATTTATTGGCGATTACGACATTAAGTACATTACCAATGAAAGTTTGCGCCGTATGGTTGCCGTGGTACCGCAAGAGGTGCACCTGTTTGGCGGCAACGTCATTGACAATATTGCCGTAGGCGCTATGGAACCCGATATGCGGCGGGTCATGCAAATATGCCGGGAACTGGAGATAACAGAATTTATTGAACGCCTGCCTAACGGTTTTAATACTTTTTTAGGCGAGAATGGTACCAACCTTTCCGGTGGCCAGCGGCAGCGCATTGCCATTGCCCGCGCCCTGTACCGAGATCCAGAAATATTGATTTTAGATGAGGCCACTTCATCCTTAGATTCGGAGTCGGAACAGCATGTGCAAAATGCCATCGCATTGCTGCGGGAAAAACAAAAAACTATCGTAGTTATTGCCCACCGCCTGAGCACCATTATGCATGCCGATAAAATAGTTGTTCTGCAACAGGGCCTGCTGGTGGAGGAAGGCCGTCATGAGGAATTGCTGAAAAAGAAAGCAAGCTACCACCGCCTTTGGCAGCAGCAATTTCCACCTGTAAAAAGCTTGAATACCATGGCCAGGCAGGCAAGCAATAAACTTAAGGCATCATAACTTAATTGGGCTGCCTAAATAGTAATCAATCACTTTGTTTTTAAAGATCAGATCATATTTAGCCTGGATCATCGCGAACTCAGCCCTGTTACGGTCGGTTTCAGCTATACTAACATCCTGACTGCTTACCAGTCCCACGCTGTAACGTTGTGTTATAACTTTAAATGCATCATCAGCAGATTTGAAAGAAAGCTGTGCCGACTTAAAACGTTTATTCGTTGCCTGAACATCCCACACAGCTTCATCAATTACCTTCTTTAGATTTTGCCTGGCCAGGTATTCGGTCGCTACCGCGTATTCATAGTTTAGTTTTGCTTTGCGCAAACTACCCTGACCGGAATAGCCGTTTAGTATTGGAATAGTAAGCACAAGGCCAACCGATTGATTAAAATTGCGGTTAACCTGCGTGGCAAACGATACATTATTACTGGCATAGGACGGCGCAATAATAGGTGTCCCGGTGTCACCCAGGTAACCGATCACCTGATTGCCCACAATTTGAGAAGTTGAGACCTCGCGCGCTGTTCCTGAATAATTGGTATTCATGCTGCCGGCTAAAGATAACCGCGGCGTAAGCACGCCCCGTGCAACTGCAACAGCATGTTCATAACCCATTTTTTGATTTTCCAGCATTTGGATATCCGGAAAACGGGTCAGCGCCTGGTCGTAAACCTGTGTGCTTGAGAGTTGCGTGTTAAGTTTTACGGTTTCCTCACTTACCGGGCTAATGATCGTAAAAGGCTCCGGAGAACTACGTTCCATCAATTGTGCGAGTGTCAAAAAAGCCAGCTCCATTTCATTCTGAGAATTAGTAACATTGAGCTCTGCATTGGCCAGCTGTGATTTGGCCTGAGACAGATCAGCCAAAGTTTTTTGCTTGGCGTTGTAAAATTTCTGCTCTTTATCAAGCTGCTGTGTGGAGATAGTAAGTTGTTGTTTCGCGGCCGAAAGCAGATCCCGATTGGTGAGCGCTTTTAAATAGGTGGACAGAACTGTAAGTACTAAATCATTTTTTACTTTTTGCAGGTTATTTTTATCAGCTTCTAAAAAATACTTGTTTTGCTTAATGGTGTTTAACTTTTGAAAACCCTGGAATAAGGTAACATCTGCAAATATGTTGCCCTGCCCAATGGTAAACGACGTACGATCGGTCTCGCTTGTGCTTGCATCTATTACATTGCCGAATACCTTGTACCCAATCACACTACCGCGCACATTGGGCAATAGGGACGACCTGGAGATTCTTAAGTCCACCTCGCTGATCGATGTGGTAATGGCCGCTTGCCTGATCTGCACGTTGTTGGCAAGTGCGCTATCTATGGCCTGGCTAAGCGTGATAGTTTGCTGCGCAAAAGCTGAAGAATCAAATAAAAGGGAGAGTGACAATCCCGCTAATGTATAAGTAAATGTTTTTCTGTTCATAGGTTTATATAAACCCAGGGGAAAAACATTTTGTTCATGGAAAAACTATTCCGATAAGCTATTAATTAGCTGTTGATTAGGCGCTTAAATAATACCTTTTGGTAAGATTTTTGATCGGTTTTCACAATCTAATTTTTTCTATGAGAGAAAACATACACAACCTGATCGAGAATATCAGAAGAATACGATTAAAACGAAAATACACACAGGAATACATGGCTTCCTGCTTAGGTGTGGGTCAGAACGCTTACTCTAAATTAGAATTGGGTTATTCTAAAATACATCTTGAACAACTTTTCGTGATCGCCGCTGCACTTAACGTTCAGCCCCAGGAGCTTTTAACAGCTTATGTTCCCGGCTCAAAAAAAACGGGCACTATGGCGCGAAGAAATCCTGTCTATGAAGTCAAAACAGCTTCCTGATCCAATGGCAGATCAAAATTCAAAGCCTGTAATTATGGTCAGTCGCTACCTGGTAAGTTAAGCGCATTTTGTAGTTGCCTGTTTGTCGTCAACCGACCAAACAACGACCTGTTTAGCACTCATTTTTTGTACTTAAAATAAATTAAGATACTTATTAACCAATACCCTGCCCTATTAACACCTGATTAACTTGTTTTAACAAACGTGGCACTGTTATCGCAACCTGTTGATAATAGCCACAAAATGACAAAGAAGATATTGATATTAGACGATGACGCGGACATTTTAGATATGTTAGCCTATTTGCTGACAGAAAGCGGTTATGAGGTAAGCACCATGTTAAGAGGTGATAGGGTGCTGGAAACCATCAGAAGTTTTCACCCGGACCTGATCTTAATGGATGTGATGCTGGCCAATTTGGATGGACGGGTGATTTGCCGGGGTCTTAAAGCTCAACCAGAAACAAATGCACTACCGGTGATCCTTATTTCCGGCACACATGATCTTTCCGAATCGCTTAATCAAAAGGGTGCACCCAATGACTTTGTCGCCAAACCATTTGATATTGAATACCTGCTCAAAAAAATAGAATTTCAACTGGCTGCTTAATCCTCGTTTACATACGTCGGTATACTGAAAAAGAAAGTTGAACCTTGACCTGGCTCGCTTTCTACCCAGATCTTGCCATCATGGCGTCTGACGATTTCCGCGCACAGGTATAAACCAATGCCAAAACCGCCGATAGCTTTCGTTTCTGTATTTTCTACCCGGTAGAAACGTTCAAACAATCGCTTAATGTCTTTGGGCTTGATACCCATTCCCCCATCCTGCACACAAATCCTGGCATGATCATCGATGGTTTCACATGCCACCCTGATGGTGGAGCCCGGCGTGGAATACTTAACCGCGTTACTGATCAGGTTATGGATCACCTGCCCGATCTTGTCCATATCCGCTTTAACGATCGTTTCTTCTACAGGCGCGTAAATGATGCGGTGGCTCGTAACAGAGGCAGATGATTCCGCTTCGCTTTCTTTTACCAATATGGCCATGTCAAAAACCTGGGGGTCTATATAGATACTCCCGGCTTCTAATCTGGCGACATTTAAAAAACCGTTGATCATTTTGGTCATTTTCTCAATCTGTTTTCCCGCCCGGCTGAGCGTATTGAGTGCAAACTCGTCTTCGGATTTCCTGGCCTTCATGCTCAGCATTTGCAGATAGCCCTTGAGCGAGGTCAACGGTGTTTTCAACTCATGGCTTACCATACTGATGAAATCATTTTTAAGCTGCTCCTGTTCTTTTTCTTTCGTGATCTCCACAATAGTGCCCGAAAAATGGGCAGGCTCTCCGGCGGTAGCTTCAAATAATTTCCCAATTGCCCTCACCCACCTGACCTGCTGATCGTTGAAGCCGATGACCGGATACTCCAGGTTGTAACTTTCTCCGCTGTTTACCGCGGCATTTACGGCCTCGATGACCTTGTCCCGATGGCTGTCTGCGATTTGACTGACTGCGGCCTCATAAGGCATCGTTTCATGGGGGTCATAACCAAAAAGCTCTACCAACCTTGGCGAAGGAAAAAATTCAAATGTTTCCGCGTTGATATACCAGGTTGCTAAATCAGCAGCTTCCGTAGCCAACCTGAGGTTGGCTTCCGCTTTTTCTATTTTCTTATGTACACTTACCTGTTCCGTCACCTCATGAGCGAACACGAGTATGCCATTGATCAGGCCCGCCTTGTTGCGCCAAGGCGTATAAATGAAAGTAAAATATCGGTCCAGTAATGTACCGCCCTCTTCTTTGGCAATGGGGAGCAGCAGCTCATTCAGATGGAATGTCTCCCCTTTATGGTAGACATCAAGCAGCATCTGTTGGATGGGGGTGCCTACGAGTTCAGGTAAAGCTTCAAAAACGGGCCGGTCCTGCAGATCGCGGCCGGGTAATAAGGCCTGGTAACCTGGGTTAATGAACTGGTAAACCAATTTTGGCCCGTTCAACACACAAACGCCCACCGGCGCCTGCAACAGGAACTGGTTTAAGGTTTCACGTTCCGATTCGGAAGCCTGCCTGGCTTCCAGTAGCTCAGCGTTCAACGCAGACAACTTCTCATTCGCCCTAACCTGTGCGGTTACTTCGACCGCCATGTCAATGATGCCTGTTATTTTACCGTCTTCAATTAACGGGGAATACGTGAAATTAAAATAGCCGGTTTCCTGGCGTCCGTTACGGAACAGCGTAACCGGGGTTTCATGACCTTTAAAAGTTTCACCTGTTATATAAACTTTGTGCAGCAGTTCATAGGGTGGCTGACCTTTGAGTTCGGGGACTGCCATTAATAGCGGTTTATCTAGTATGTCACCGCTTTTGCCTAATAATTCCAGCATTAACGGATTAACCGAATCAATCACCAGGTCATCCCCTCTGAAAACAATAATGGCCATTGCGGCCTGTTCAATTAAGGTATGAAATTTTTCCTGCTGATCCAGGTTGTTCTGTTTCGCTTTTATTTTATTGGTAACCTCATGGGTCGTACCCATGACATGTTGAATATTGCCTCCGGCATCCGGTAAGGGCAGTAATTCCAACGCCCACCAGTGCTCCTCTGTGCGCAGACCATCAACAGAAGGGATATCGTAACGGAAAGGTTCGAGGTTAACAATTTTTTTGGTCGCTATCGCTTTTTCCAGCCCGCCAAGTACCAGATCGTAGCCATTGGAACCGCCCTGAGCCGGATCAAATACTTCCCAGATGCTTATCCCGCGGATATCTTTACCGCTGGTATTGCTTACCTTTTGATGCATTTTATTATGGGTCACAACAGTAAACCGCGGAGCGTCAGCTTTCACAATAATCCTCGGCTCCGCCAGTTCATTAAACACGTTAAAAAAAAGCGGATCAACAGGATCTATCATCAGAAATTTTAAACAACTTGATCAAATATAAAATTATTTTAGAAATTAAAAATTTTACTTTCCCCGCAATATGCTTTATGATTCGAAACAAAATGGGCCAGAACAGGCTCAACGCGCCGGGTAAGCTTTCTGCCGCTATAGCTTACCTTTGCCGGTAATGAGCACTTCCCGGCCGGTTGAGGTACGCCAGGACAGCAAGTGTAAAGCGCTGCCAGGGAACGTTTTTCTTTCCGCCGGAAAACTGTGACCAATTGGAAGCGCAAGGACTACCACCTGCATAACATTTTTAGGGTTTTACAGCTAAATTTTGCCTTGATCATCACTTTAACTTCGCAATGGATCGCTAAAGGCGGTATGTCAACACCGGAAAAAAAGGAATTCCGCTCCTAATTAAGAAGCGGATTTCCAGATTTTAAATGTATTCTCATAAATCCCCTCAACGTCGCGTATAACCAGCGATAGATTTTCACTTCGCACTGGAAAGCGCTGATCAACCGTCCGGTAAATCTGCTGAAGCAGGTTACCAAGGCGATGTTCTACTTCAAATCGTGAAATGGAAACAATGATTTGATCTGCAAAAGTATTGACTGTACTGCCTGTAGCCAGTTCATTTTTTATCAGGTGACCGACAGCCTGGCTAAGTTCAGATAATTGAGAAATGTCCACTGGGTTCATCTTGAGTTTTATTGGTAAAAATTAACCCTGGTTGCCCGGTAAAGGGCAATGCATACACAAATATAAATATTTACGGTACTCCTCCAAGTTTTAAAGGCGTTCGTCAGTACGTAAATTTTTATAGGTCAATTAAGGAGCGACGCTATCCTTCCGCGCCAGTATAACTAACATCTGTCTCCTACTTGAATCGTTTAAAAAGCGGTTTTGTATTTTTTATTGATCCGACTCGGACTACCTCGGAGTACCGGGCGCAAACAACTGGCGACCTTTGTACTGTCGCTGTAATGGTGCAGCTACTAAAAATGAGCATTATGTTTAACTACATCTCATGGACGGACTACTTCACAGTTATTTTCGGGTTGAGCCTAACTTATTATCTCTGGGTAGGTTTTCGTTTTTACAGGGACGCTCTTCCGTCTCTTTGGACCAAAAGTAAAGCAAAGGAACCAACCGCACCCATACCGGCCGACGCGGATATCATGGGTCTCGTCGTTCCGGATGCGGAACAACTGGAGGATGAAACGAAGCTGCAATTCGGGAACTCCGAACCCGACGAGACCGGAGAACCCTACGATGGCCTGACGCCAGCTGCTTTAAGAACGGAAGTGCTGGCCCTTATGGGTGTTGTAGGAGAATCCGGGGAGTCCAAGGACAACTTCCTGATGCTGTTCGGGCTACTGGCCGAGAAGTATGCCGCTATTGCGGATCAATCTACGCAAACTAAAATTAACCAATTGCTGCTGGAACATGCGAAACGCTTCGCTTTTGAACTGGACAGCAGGGAACTCATGGAAATCTGGAATAAACCCGTAAATATTTAATGTTATGAACACAAAAAGAAAAAACAAAGGCCAGGCTTTCAGTCACAGGCTAAGCTGCTTAGTAGCAGCTGTATTATTCACTACGCTGCCCTTTGCAGCGGCATTTGCACAGGACGGCAACGCAGGTATAACCGAAGCTACCAATCAGGTTAAAGGGTATTTTGATACCGGAACTAACCTGATGTATGCCATTGGCGCCATCGTCGGACTCGTCGGCGCGGTCAAGGTTTATAAAAAGTGGAGTGACGGGGAGCACGACACCGGCAAGGTGGCGTCCAGCTGGTTCGGTGCCTGCATTTTCCTGGTGGTCGTTTCAACGGTACTTAAATCATTTTTCGGTGTGTAAGCTTAACAGTTATGTATCAGATCAATAAAGGCATCAATAAGCCAATTGAATTCAAGGGGTTGAAGGCGCAGTATATCGGCTACCTCGGATCCGGATTAGTGACATTGTTGCTGCTGTTCGCCATCCTTTACCTGCTGGGCGCGGCGGTTCTTGTCTGTCTTTTCCTTGTGGCCCTTTTGGGTAGCGCGCTTTTCTACAAAGTGTTTGAAATGAGCCGCAAATATGGAGAACACGGACTGATGAAGCGGAACGCCAAAAGAAACCTGCCGGAATACTTACGATTCAAAACGAGGAGGACCTTTTATGAAAAACGCTGAACAGATCTTTCCGATTTACAAGGTGGAGCATAACGCGATGCTATCCGCACAGGGAGATATCACGCTGAGCTTTGAGGTCGAATTGCCGGAACTATTTACGCTTTCCAACGATGAGTACATGGCATTTCATCAGGCGTGGGTAAAAGCCATTAAATTACTACCCGTTAACAGCATTATTCACAAACAGGACTGGTTTGTTGAATCTAAGTATGAACCCAGTTTCGGCGGGCAAACTTATCTGAGCCATGCCAGTGAGCGCTTTTTTAACGAAAGGCCTTATCTGGCCCATCGCTGCCTGCTGATGCTGACCAAAAAGCCGGAGGACTTCAGACCTGTAAACAGCGCCTCGAGCAGCCTGATGCGCAAACACATTTCGCCTTGCCTGGCAACCTCCAAAGAACTTTTCTCAGATTTCGCGGACAGCGCAGGTCAGTTTAAAAGCGTGCTGGAGGGCAGCGGTCTGGTGAGACTAAAGCAGTTGACAGACGAAGGGCTGGCCGGAACAAAAACCAGGTCGGGCATCATAGAACAATACTGTTTTCTGCTCAATGCGACGGACCAGCCGGTCATAAAAGATATTCACTTCATAAACGGACTGATGGTCGGCGACGATCATTGTCAGCTGTACACGCTGGCAGAAGCGGATCATCTTCCGGCACTATGTGGCCCCCGGATCACCTACGACAGGTACAGCACGGACAAGACCAAGTTCAGCACCGGTTTTGCCAGCCCTGTTGGCGCGCTGCTGAACTGCAATCACATCTATAATCAATACCTGTTTATTGAAGATACCGGCAAAACACTCAAAAAACTCGAAGCAAAAAAACTCCGCCTGCAATCCTTGTCTGCTTATTCCCGGGAAAACGCGATCGGGCGTGAAGCCACGCAGGACTTCCTCAACGAAGCGATCAGTCAGCAGCGTTTACCCGTAAAGGCGCACTTCAATATTTTGGCCTGGACATCTGACAAAGCGGAGCTCAAGGAGGTGAAGAACAAGGTCAGTTCGGCGCTATCACAACTGGATGCCCAACCCAAGCTGGAGACGGATGGTGCGCCGCAGATCTGGTGGGCGGGCCTTCCCGGCAATGCGGGAAACATGCCCGCGAACGACACATTTGACGTATTCGCGGAACAAGCCTGCTGCTTTTTTAATCTGGAAACCAATTACAGGAGCAGTTTGTCGCCTTGCGGTATCCGCCTGGGCGACCGGTTGAGCGGCAAGCCGCTGCACGTCGATCTGAGTGATGAGCCGATGAAGAACGGCGTCATTACCAATCGCAATAAATTTATCCTGGGACCCTCCGGGAGCGGTAAATCGTTTTTTACCAATCACCTGTTGCGCAGCTACTACGAGCAAGGCGCCCATGTTGTATTGGTAGACGTTGGTCACAGTTATGAAGGGCTATGTGAATTCCTGAATGGGTATTATTTTACTTACTCCGAGGAAAAGCCGATCAGTTTCAATCCTTTCTACGTGAGCCCGGGCGACCAACTGGATACAGAGAAGAGAGAGAGTATCAAGGCAATGATCCTTGCGCTATGGAAAAAAGAAGACGAGGGCGTACAGCGTTCCGAGTATATTGCTATCTCGGATGCCCTTTTCCACTATTATGAAAAACTGGAAGGATTCGCCTGCTTTGACACTTTCTACGAGTTCCTCAAGGGGCCGTTCTACGAAACGATGAAGCAAAGCAGGGTTAAAGATCAGCATTTTGATATTGATAACCTGTTATTTGTTCTTCGCCCTTACTACAGGGGTGGTGAATATGATTACCTGTTGAATGCAAGGGAAAACCTCGATTTATTGAACCGCCGCTTCATCGTGTTTGAGCTGGATAATATCAAAGACCACCCGATCCTTTTCCCGGTGGTAACGCTGATCATCATGGAAACGTTTGTTTCCAAAATGCGAAAGCTGCCGAAAGATACCCGTAAAATGATCCTGATCGAGGAAGCCTGGAAAGCCATTGCGCGGGAAGGCATGGCCGAGTATATCAAATACCTGTTCAAGACGGTGCGGAAGTTTTATGGCGAGGCCCTGGTGGTGACCCAGGACATCGAGGATATCATCAGCTCACCGGTAGTTAAACAGGCGATCATCAATAACAGTGACTGCAAGATCCTGCTGGACCAGCGCAAGTACCAGAATGACTTCCCGAAGATCCAGGCCTTGCTGGGGATCACCGATAAAGAGACGGCCTTCATTATGAGTATGAACCGGGCGAATGATGAACGCTACCGCTATAAGGAAGTTTTTATCAGCCTGAACGGCCAGTTATCGAGGGTTTACCGGACAGAAGTGAGCCGGGAGGAATACTGGACCTACACGACAGAATCCGCTGAAAAGGCGAAGGTCAGACAATACAAAAAGAAATACGGCGATATCCGGAAAGCGATATCTGTGATCGTACAGGAAGAACAGGAAGCAAAAATTGACGCCGCATGAAAAAGCCGATCAGGACGGGCTGCCGGGTCATCTCAGGAGAAACGATTGATAAGAAACTGCTATGAAAATATTAAGAATCCTATTGCTGGTGGCTTTACTCAGCTACACAAGCCAGGCTAAGGCCCAGTTCGCTATCGCCGAAGTGGTCAAACTGGTGGTCAAAAAAGTGATCAGGGCGATCGACCTGAAAGTACAACGTTTGCAGAACCAGACCATCTGGCTGCAGAACGCGCAAAAGACGCTGGAGAACGAACTATCGAAGTTTCGCCTGACAGAAATAGCGGACTGGTCCGAAAAGCAGAGAAAGATCTATGATGAATACTACCAGGAACTGCTAAATGTAAAATCCGCAGTCGCCTATTACCAGCGCATAAAAACGCTCAGCGTCAAGCAAGTGGCGATGATCGGTGAATACCAGCGGGCATGGCGGCTTTTTCAGTCGGATAAGCACTTCAGCCCAGCGGAGCTGCACGAAATGCAGCGGGTTTACCTGGGTATGCTGGAGGCCAGCGCGCGGAACGTTGACCAGATCATGCTGGTCATTAACCCGGGAAAAACACAAATGACCGACCAGCAGCGTCTGGAAATGATCAATAAAGCGGGCGACAGGCTGGACGAAACCTTCAGCGACCTGAAGCAATATAATAACCAGAATAAAATCCTCAGCCTGCAGCGCAGCAAGGATCTGGATGAAGTGAGCACTTTAAAACGTTATTATGGAATTCGTTAAACAAATCAACCAAAAAGCAGGCGTCTTGCAGAAACAAAGTCTCCGGTTAGTGTTCATTACGCTGATCACCATAGCTATGGGAAGTCAATTGGCCAGTGCCCAAACATTTGCCGAATGGTTCAAACAGAAAAGCACGCAGAAGCAATACCTGCTGCAGCAGATCAGTGCCCTGATGGTCTACCGGCAATATGCCCACAATGGTTATGCTATCGCCAAAGGCGGCCTGGGCTCCATCGGAAACTACATCGGCAGGGAGTTCCGGCTCCATGATACCTATTATAACCGTTTAAGAACCGTGAGTGAACCGGTCAGAAATGACCCGCAGGTAAAAGCGATACTCCGCTGGCAGCAGGATATTATTTTCCGGACCAATAGCGTGAGAAAGCAAACAGGTCTGCGGACCGGGGAAATCAACTACATCGATAAGGTTTGCGTTGCGCTGCTGAAGGATTGTGATGCTCAATTACATGACCTGGAAATTATCCTGAGTGATAACGCGGCTAAAATGAGCGATGAAGCGCGCCTCCGCCAGCTGGCCTGCGTGTACGAGAACATGCAGCGTAATTATCGCTTTGCCTCCTCCTTTCAGCGCCAGGTCAGTTTACTTGCGAAAAGGAGAGCAAAAGAAATGAAAGACATTAATCAAATAACAAAACTATATGGAAGCGATCATTAAACTCAGAAAGTACGTGCTGCTCGTTTGCGCGTTGTGCTGCTTTGGACGCGTGAAAGCCCAAAGCCAGGAACTACAGCAATTGCTGCTGAATATCGAGAAACTCACCCAGTTCAAGGCCATCCTGTCGGACATGAAAGCCGGGTATCAGATCTACCAACAGGGCTACAGCACGATCTCTAATCTTTCAAAAGGAAACTTTGATCTTCACAACATTTACCTTACGGGCCTGATGGCGGTAAGTCCGGCTGTGCGCAATAACCCGAGGGTCGCCCAGATCATCACGCAGCAGGCGGCACTGGTTAAGGAATATAAGCGATATGGCGGCTTGTTCCGGCAAAGCGGCAGCTTTACCCTACAGGAACTGGATTATATCAACCAGGTTTTCGGACAATTGGTCCGGCAAAGCGACGCGGACGTTGATGATTTGACCAATGTCATGACGGCAGGAAAGTTACGCATGTCAGATGATGACCGGCTGCGGGCCATCGACCGCATTTTTAACCAGAGCAGCGATCAGCTTAACTTCCTTCGCTGGTTCAACCGGAAAGCGATGCTGCTTAGTCTCGGCCGCAGCAAGGACCTGAATGATACCCGAACGCTCAAGCAGCTATACGGCATTAATTAAATCGTAAAAACATGAAAGCAAAGCATATATACAGCGTAGTCATAACGCTGACAGGAATTTTATTTCCAATATTTTCCCGCGCAGAAGGGCTTGGCGACGATATACACAGCCTGCAAGGCGTGCTGGATAATGTGTACAAGGAGATGCTGCCCCTGTGCAGCGACCTGATCGGTGTCGCCCGTGGCATCGCCGGTTTTGGCGCGCTGTGGTACATCGCAGCCAGGGTCTGGCGGCATTTAGCCAATGCCGAGCCCGTTGATTTTTACCCGCTGTTAAGGCCATTCGGGCTGGGCCTGGCGATCCTGCTTTTCCCGACGGTCATTGCTATTGTCAACGGGATCATGCAGCCTACCGTCTCAGCAACGGCCGGCATGGTACAAAATTCTGACGCGGCCATTGCCCGGCTGCTGGAACAAAAGCAGAGCGCTATTGAAAAGACAGACGTATGGCAGATGTATGAAGGCGATGACGGGGAAGGAGACCGGGATAAATGGTATAAATATACGCATCCGGACGATCCCAATGGCCATGACGAAGGCTTACTCGACGGTATTGGCAATGATGTAAAATTCGCGATGGATAAAGCGAGTTACAAATTCCGGAACAGCGTTAAACAATGGATGAGCGGCGTGCTGCAAGTCGTTTACGAGGCCGCCGCCTTGTGCATCAATACCATCCGGACCTTTTACCTGGTCGTCCTGGCGATTCTTGGCCCCCTTGTTTTTGGCCTGTCGGTCTTTGACGGGTTTCATCACACCCTCACCAGCTGGCTGGCCAAATATCTCAACGTCTTTTTATGGTTACCGGTGGCCAATATCTTCGGCAGCATCATCGGTAAAGTGCAGGAAAACATGATCAGGCTGGACATCCGGCAGGTGGAACAGGCCGGCGACACTTTTTTCAGTTCAACCGACACCGCTTACCTGATCTTCCTGCTGATCGGCATTGTCGGCTACTTCACGGTTCCTGCCGTTGCAGGCTATATTATTAACCCGGGCGGCAATAACGGCTTGCTGAACAAGATCACTAACCTCACTTCAGTAAGCCTGAACAATATCAGTTCAACGACCTATTCAGCCGGCGGTACCATTGCCGGCGGCATCGGGAATATGGTCGCGGGTGCAGGCAGCAAGACAGGGCACGAAAATGAGCATCAGGCCGAAAAACTAAATGGAAACCCTAAATAATAAGCAACATGTTCACGCATTTAAAAAACATCGAAACCGCTTTCCAGCAAAACAAGCGCATCGTCGCACTGGTCATTATAACCAGCGCGGTAATATCAGTAGCGGCGATATGGTTCGCTTTCAGCGCCTACCAGAAAGCGAGCGCGCACATTTATGTATTGGCCAACGGAAAAATACTGGAAGCCGTCTCCGCCGACCGGCGGGAAAACGTCCCGGTTGAAGCCCGTGACCACATCCGGATGTTCCATCACTTTTTCTTTACGCTCGATCCGGATGAAAAAGTCATCGATCAAAACATGCGCAAAGCGCTGTACCTGGCAGATGAGAGCGCGCGTAACCAATACAACGGACTGAAGGAAAAGAACTTTTACAACAACCTTATCTCCGGTAACATCAGCCAGCAGATACAGGTGGACAGCGTGCAGCTCGACATGGACAGCTATCCCTATTACTTCAAATGCTTCGCGACAGAAAAGCTGATCCGGTCCACTTCCACCATCCAGAAGCTGCTGGTCACACAAGGCTTTCTGCGCAACGTCAGCCGTTCTGATAACAATCCCCACGGGTTTCTCATTGAAAAATGGGAGACCCTGGCTAACCGTGACACCACCATCTCAGCGCCATGATCCGTGACCTGACAGCACAATTCAGCAACTGGTATAATGCCAGGAGTAAGCAGGCAAAGGCCGCCCTGTTGTGTGGCTTTTGCCTCGCCTTTCTGCTGCTGCTGGGGCTAAGCATCCGATATGGTCATTACGATGGACCCAATCTCAGCAATCAAATGCCCGTCAACATCGGCCGGCCATCCGGCCACGAGTTCAGGGACAGTTTAAATCATCAAAAACAATAATTATGGAAAAGCAACGAAAATTCTACCTGGTGTTACCCTTGCTGGTCATACCCTTCCTGACCATGGCCTTCTGGGCCCTGGGCGGCGGAAAAGCTCCGCATAACACCGCTACTATCGGAAAAGGGCTCGATACCGACCTGCCGGAGGCCCAGTTCCGCGAAAAGGAACGCAATGATAAACTCGCGGTGTACCAGGCCGCGCAGCGCGATTCAGCCCGGGATGGCATCAGCCCTGCCTTTTTAAAAGCAATGGGCCTGACCGGCAATATTTCCGATAACCCGGATTCCATAGCCGGTACCGATGAACAGGCGCAGCAGATCCAAGACAAGCTCGCGCAACTCAACCGGCAAATCAATGCCCCGCAAGCGGAACCCAATGCGATGAGCTATCAAAAACCGGAGCCTGCACAAATGAGGCGGCTCAATAAATTCATGCAGCAGACCGGCCATAATAATGCAGAAGATCCGGAGCTTAAACAACTCGACCGCATGCTGGACAAGCTGCAGGCCATCCAGAACCCTGGTTCCGTTCCGCCTGCAAAGGCCCCATCTGAGAACACGAAACCTTTCCGCGCCCTACCGGCAGCTATTGACGGCAAGCAACGGGTAGCTGACGGAGCCGCAGTCCGGCTCAAACTGACTGACACCGCCACGATCAAAGGGCAGTTTTTGCAAAAAGGTCAGCTCTTATTCGGATCCTGCCAGATCACCAACCAGCGGTTATTGCTGAATATTAAAAACATCCGCATCGGCGACCAGATCATCCCGGTGAACTTAGTGGTGTACAGCCAGGACGGAATGCAAGGCATCCCTGCCCCCGAAGCAGAACTCAGCGGTGTCACCGCCAGCAATGCTGATCAGGCGCTGCAGAGCATGCAACTCATGAGTATGGACCAGTCTATCGGCGCGCAGGCGGCCGCCAGTGGTATCAATGCCGCCAAGGACCTGTTCAGTAAAAAGGTAAAAAAGATCAAAGTAAAACTGAAGGATGAATACCCCGTCCTGTTAAAACTGAACCGGTAATGGAACAGGGCATCAACTTTTACGAGTTAAAAACGCAGCTCGCTGACCTGGGCTTTAAGGAACCCGCTATCACCGACCAGCTGCGCGAAGCGATGTATACAACATCCGACTATGCCACGCTGCACACCAGCCGGGACAACCTCTTTATCCAGATCAATCTGGATAAAGCTTACCCGGGGACACTCGAATTCAACACTTATGACGCCGTACTGGCCTCTGGCGGGCAACTCCGTGACCAGGTCTTTGCCGCCGATGTCCCGGTAAACGAAGCGCTGCATTTGCTGACCAACCGCTTTAACCGCCCTGACGTAACTGCCGATATCGCGGGCACGCCTATGAACCGGCAGCATGTCCGCGTCAGCCTCGGCCTGAATCCCAATGAAGAAAACATTCATCCATTAAATTTAAATATCATGAACACGCAAAATTTGGAATTCCTGAAAAAAACACTGCTGAACCTGGGGTTCGGCGAAAAACTGAATGCCGATCTGGAGAAAAAGATCGATACCAAAACGCCTGAATTTACGCTGAACACCCAGCATGAATTCAGTGGCAAACAGGTCGATTATAACCTGCATTTTAAAGCGGGCGATGAAATGTACTTCTTCAACAAATTCGACGCCTCCTTCAAAAATGGAAAAGACGAACAGCTTAATCAATCCTTTTACATCAATAAAGGTAACGGCGTAACCGCAAAGGAAGCCTTCAATCTGATGGAGGGAAGAGCCGTTCACAAACAACTGTACAACCAGGAGGGCGAAAAGTACACCGCCTGGCTCAAACTCGATAAAGACAACCTGACCGAAGGCGGCAACATGAAATTCCGCTCCTGGAACGAAAATTACGGCTTTAAACCGGAAGAAGTACTGGCGGGCAAAGGCATCAAAGAAATGGACGGCGGCCAGGCACAGGACAAGCTGCTGCGCTCCCTCCGAAAAGGCAACGCCCAGCAGATCACCGTCAGCACTGGCGGAGCGGAAAAGAAATACTACATCACCGCTAACCCCCAGTTCAAAACAGTCGACCTGTACGATCAAAAGATGAATAAAATCAAAAGGGAAGAACTCCTGAAACCCGAATCCACCCCGTCAAAATCACAAAAACAAACCGAGCAGCAAAAGGAGGGGCTGCCCGCAAAAAAGCAAGGACGAAGACATAAACAAGCCGTTTAAACAAGAAAGCTTGATCGCGGGCAAATCATAATTGGATTATGATTTGCCCGTTATTTAAATTTTCTATTTTGTGAGCCTCGTGTGCGCGCTTTTATTCCTTGATTATCAGTTTACTATAAAATTATTTTATTTGTTCGCTATGCTTTTGAACATAAAATATTTGTATATTTAAAAGCCTTATCGGTACTATATTTATCAAACACTGTCTCCTTAATGATAGTGCTGTCGATCGGGTACAATGATCTTTAAACCGATAGTCATGAAAACCTTATCCAATCTTCGAATCCTGTCGTTCATGGGATTTTTTATCTCATTTTCCCTTAACTCTTTCAGCCAGGCGCTACCGCAAAATGAGATGCGTGCGCATTACGTAAATGTTGGGCAGGCCAACGCTACCTTACTGGAATTTTCCTGCGGAGCGATCCTGATCGACGCGGGAGCAGAAGGTCCCGTCACGGTAAAGGAGCTAAACCGATATCTTGAGCGTTTCTTTAACCGAAGGACCGACCTCAACAAAACTTTAAACCTTGTTGTTGTTACCCATGCTCATGCAGATCACAATAAAGCACTGAAAGATATTTTAACCAACTATACTGTGTTGAATTATATCGATAACGGGCTCAGATATGGATCCGGCCGCACTAATCAAAAGTGGGCACAGGATAAAAGGCAAGATTTTGGTTATCAATATGCCAGTTATTCATTTGATCAGGCAGCGGCGGTAGCCGGACGCAAGGGAATTACCAATGTAACTATCGATCCGGTGAATTGTAATGGAACGGACCCGAAAATCTCGATATTATCCGGCCGTTTTGAAGCACTGCCCCAGGGCTGGACTAAGGCGCTGTCCGACGGTAACGGCAACCTGCATAGTTTGGTTATCAAAATTGAGTTCGGTAAAAGCTCCTTCCTATTTACAGGCGATCTTGAATTAGAAGCCATGCATCAGGTAGTTCAACTTTATCAGGGCACAAACATGCTTGACACCGATGTATGGGAAGTAAGTCATCATGGTTCTTACAACGGGATCACGAGCGAATGGCTGAAAGCGGTTACACCTAAGTATGCTATTATTCCCTGTGGAAAATGGGATACGGGTATCAACACACCACCGGGTACAATGAACACCTATAATTTCGGACATCCAAGAACAGTTACACTTGATACACTTTCACAGTTTATTCCTGACAACCGACCTGCACTGGACAGTATAGAAGCGTTTTACGGGGTCAGGAATAAGCATCGCAAATACAAAGTCACCAAAAACATTTACAGTAATGCCTGGGACGGAACCATTGTGATGAAGGCGTTCAGTGACGGCCGCTATGTGATGGTAACCCCGTAACAGAATTTAAATTAGTATTGACACCACCTAAACCCTTTACAGCTATGCCAACAAAAAGTGAAGTACTAGAAGACGTAAAAAAAATTATCGGTAAAATAGCCAACTTTCCCGCAGACCAGATCCATGATGATTACACCTTAACTGATCCGTCACTGAGTATGGACTCGACTCAACTTAGTTCGCTAACCATCGCCTTAAATAAATATATAGGACAGCATAACTCCGACGCCAAAATAACCCCGGCACAAGTAAAAAAGAGCGGACTAACTGTAAAATCATTAGCAGGTATTGTTTACGAATTAATATATCCGACAACATGAAAAGAATCCTGATACCCTTATTTTGGGCTTTTCCGATGATCGCCTTGTCGTATGGTTACACGGATACTTTGAAAACAGATACGGCAGGTTTTGTTAAATCGCTTAATAAAGCAACCACTTGGCTAACCGGCAAAGGTTTTGCGCTGAGGAAGACATTGGACGGATCAAAAGATGAGCAGAAGCCGGCCACGATAATGCTTAACAATGATTACGAAAACAACTTCAGGTATTTTACTATTGACCTTGGCGTTAAAATCTTGGAGAAAACCCCCGTTAACCAAGACCATATATTATGGACCCTGTTCCCTAAAGTTGAATGGCATAAGGACGGTATTCCCAAAGACGATAAGAAAAAAAACAATGTCACAGCCGGCTTGAATAGTGAGTTGGTGATGACATTCGCGGACCCATGGATCACGCGACCTGTGATAACTTCATCCTATGATTATAAGGATGACCTTATTAAGAAAATTAAAACCACACAGCTTAAGGGATTTATAACATTTACAGGAACAAAAAATTTCGCTCCGGGAGCTTCCACGCGTACTAAAGGCCACGTATTAATATTTCGTTATTACCCTTATTTAGGGTTTGAGCGTTATCAAGACGTCCAGAATAATACTTCAGCAAGCTTGTTTGTTAAACGGATCTTCGCAGAATTTTATCCGGTCTCCACACTCACCCATCAACACCTGCAGCTAACGGTTGATTATGCCGAACGCACGGTAATGTCAGATGATCTTTTTAAGCAGGGGGACATGCACTGGCTTTCCCTGGGTTTAAATATTTATCCTGATGGTAAAGGAAAAATAGGCATTGGCTTGGATTACAGCAAGGGGGAAGACCCATCAAGTAACTTTGTAAAAACCGACCGGCTTGCATTGGGCCTTAAACTGAAATTATAAGCTCATTGATATAAGATACCTCCTCCTTCATATTGAAATATTGATTTAATAGAAACCAATCCATATCATGCGCAAAATCACTTACCTCTTGGCCATAATTTCATTACTGGCTTTCGTTTATTCCGCCATTCGGCTAACTCAGCAATTTTCTGTTTCACCGAATGTGGAACTGGGGCCGCTAAAGGGCTTTGAAGATGTTAAAAACAGTGATGAATCTGTGGAACTTGCCGAAAAGTTTAAACAACGCATCAAGGCAGAAGCCGACGCTGCGGAACACAATCAGTCACTATACTTCTGGACAAGCATTTTAGTCACAGCTTTGACAGCCGGCTCAACGCTTGTTTCAGCCATACAGGCTGCAAAGCAAGGTACGCAAGACCCGGCCCGCGTTCAACGGTTCGCCGTCCTTGTCGCAGTACTGGCGTTCTGCTCCACGATGGCAAGTACATTCTCAAGCCACTTCAACGAATTAAAAACTGAAAACACCAAAACTGCAACAGAGCTTCGTTCCTTAAGGGATCAGTTTTTCAGCGATTTTGAAAAGGCGACCGCAGAAATGAAACATAGTGTTGTCGTTACTTATGAACGTAAGTTAGGTTAAATATGTGGCCCTCAAGTCTCAAATTCCAGATGGTATCTGCGCTATCGTTAGGTCTCGTTGCCTTTGGTTGCACGCAAAATTACACGGTAGATGGGGACATAATTGAAAATCAAATCATCACGGCGAACAATTTGCGAAGAGATTTTACTGATCCGGAATTTTTACAAAGTGTTCTGGACGAAGTTAATTGCGCCGACTCAGCATTATTAGGAAAGAAAATTGTACTTGCCGGAAACTATCATTCCAAGGATACTACAGAAATATTGCTTATCCCTTTTTCGCCAAAGGGTGAAAACTACAGATCCTCCGCGTATTCTGATATAGCGAACCGTTTTATTTTAATCAACCCAACATACATCAAGGAGTTCACGCTAAAGAATACGCTGAATGACACTGCGTCTTACCGGCCGGTACTGCAACTGATGCTTTTACACGAAGTGGGGCACTTTATCCTTCACAAAGCCGGCTCCTTCGACGCAGTTTCAGCCATCAATAGTCACGGGCTTGGCGAGCAGTTGGATGAAACACAGCCCGAATTTCTTACCTCTGAAAAAAAAGTTGAAATGTCAGCTGACTCTCTTGCCATTGAAATGGTAAAGCAAAGACTGCGATCCGGAAGTGATAAGTGTTTGGACATTGCCTTTTCTATAGAGCGGATTGTTCCCGGTATGCAGTTTATGCTAGCAGGAACAAGAATCATTAATGACTTTGGAAAACCCAATAAAGGCTATTTGCGCGATCCCAGTAACGATCACCCTAATTTGGAACTCCGGATCACTTTTATGAATTATTTCTTGTTTCCGGGCGATTCGTTAAAGCAAGTCATAGACGATTATCTGTATGCCCGCACTATCGAACCGGTTCACAGACAGGAATTCTCGCCTCATATTTTCCAGGGAAATGTAAAAGAACTAAAGCCGAAATGACAATATGTATATCGCAAGTTCTGAAGCTGCCCGCGATTTTAACGCTACTTTTCATGGCCGCCGGTTGCAGTAAAGAGGTACACCCATCCTGAATCGTGAAAAAATGACACGACCTTTTCAACGGACATATTCCATTCGAATATCCATGGACTTGCATAGTTCTACAAAGGCTGAAAGCTGTAGATAATCCGTCACTTTCTCTTGCAGAAGCTCACCTATGCGGTGGAAATTCACAGGTAATCGCATTTCTATGCTTTTGCTGCGAATAAGATCAGCCAACATAATGCGCAGTTCATCTATCCCTTTTTCATTCAGAACGCTCATGGTCAAAAAACTGACGATAAACGGAAACCCCGCCATTAAGTCCCGCCTGTTTAACTCTTAAGTAGTCTGATCTGCTTTATTTGTGATAACGATACAGGGCGCTCCATTTGTAATGGCAGCAATTTGCTCTAACCAATATTCGGCATCTTCATCAGAATCCTTGCCGTCTAACACCAGCAAATGGATGTTTTTCGAACTCGCAAATGCAGGATAGAGTTGCGCGTAAATGCTCTGACCGCCAAAGTCCCAGACAGAAGCGGTAACTTTGATATTTTCAATTTCAAATTCCAGTTTATCGATTTCAATACCCTGGGTTAACTCTGGAAACGTCTCCTTTTTTTTAGATTGAAGGGCGTTAACGATCGATGTTTTGCCTGAACCCGGATTTCCTAAGACGAAAATCCTATCTTCAATAATTACGCGTCCTCCTATTTCTGTAAACATAACTTCATTTTAAATAGTAAAATACATAAATCGGTAGAGGTGTGATATTCAGGAAAGAAGAGAAGAATGACGCAGCAGTTGTGCGAACAATCGGTTAATGCTCTCGATTTGGTAGAAAAGATCAGCTTTTTGATTGACAGGTTAATGAGGTCAGGATCAGGTGATTATGCCTGAAGTTAATAAAATATTAAAGCGATTTCAAATGCGGACCGCACGATTTTTTTTAATCCAAAACTGTGCTTTTAAATTATCCTTAAAAACCTGTATATTAGTGGGAATCTATCCCTTTTACAATTTATATGTACCGTTTTTTGCTGTTCATTTGCGTAATAATTATCTCCTTAACTGCCCACGCACAACAAATCAACCAGGCCTGGTATGAATCCTTACCGAGTTGCCCTTGTAACGATCCGGACCGTGATAGCGTGCGTTTGAACGATGGCTGGGCGAAAGACAAAGGAAATTTTAAAAAGTATCATCCCGGGGCTGAGTCATCCTACAGATCGTATCCCGCAGTCAGAACAACCGAGGGTCTTTCAGGCCAGCAATGTTGTTACGATGCCGGCGGAAAGCTGATTACCTCGGGCCCGGCTGCGGGCACACCCGATAAGGTCAGCACCTGCCGGGGAGAAAACGGGGAAGGCAATATGAAAACCCGGCTCTTGGGGCTTTGGGGACATTACTTCAAAGATGTTCGTCCCTGGATACGTTTGGGCTGGCTGGCTTACAACGAAGAATGGAAGCCGGATCAGGGGCAAGATTGTGACAACTAAGCGGAGAGTAACATGAAAAAACGCAACACAATACTCGTAATTCTGCTGGTTATTGTTTTGACATTTGTAACCCTGGTCAATATTTTTTCTGAAAGCGGGCCGCTCAAAACGATATCAAACATCGTTGTAGCCTGCGGAGCTGTCTATGGCTTAGTAAACAAGTATTTGGGCCGGCAACGTTTTGTTAAAAACTTCAATCGCAGGATGCGCAAGCATAGTTTGGGAGAATTGTTGATTGAAGCTGATACTGAATCTGTTGTGTTAACAGGTGCGCCTTTCAATAAATTTAAAAGTAATCTCCTGCGTTTGACGAAGCAGGAAGTAGACAAGCGTTTAAAGCTGGTGAAGGGATCGGAGATATTTGCTTTCGATTTTACCCAGCCCGATTCTTTAGATTTTATGCCCGGCGGTAATCCGGTCAATTATTCTGATGATTGGCGGTCACATCTGCAGGAACAATATGTTTTTATAACCGGTGAGCCTGGAAGCGGTAAGACATTTGAACTATTGCGTCGCGCCGGTTATTTATGTGAACAATTAGATCCCGGCCTGACGACAGAGGCGTTTCTGGAAAATAGGAAAATACCGCTTTATATCGAACTGAAATCGCTCGACCAGGCATTGGACACGGATTGGATGACTGATTATGTACTGAGGACTGCAGCCATTGCAAATATCCCGCTGAAGCAGGAACAGGTCGAAGAGTTAATCAACAGCCACCAGGTTGTATATTTTTTTGATGGTATCGATGAGATCAGTGAATCCTATATTAAAGATACGGTCAATGGAATAGGCATATTATCTGCTGGCACTGGTATCACAGCAAGTTGCCGCGAAGACGTTTTTATTCGATTACGTCACGATAATGACCTTACAGAGGAAAACTTGCCGGCAAAAGTGTTGGTCAAAAAGTTGGACGAAGATCGTATCCGATCGATCATCAATTCACTGGAACGGAGTGATGAAGAAAAACGGGAAATGTTAGCACTCATCTTGGAAAACCCTGCCCTGTTGGAATTGCTGTCCCGATCTATTTTTCTCAATGTTTATATTCTTGTTTATAACCGATTGACCCCCGAGGAGAAGGCGCAGCTCGCCCTGCGTAATAGTGATGCGTCAATGGACGTGCTCTGGCGAAATTATGAGGACATCATCTTCCGGAAAAAGCTTAGTCCGGAGAGCGATATACTCGGTATCAGGACAATCAGTGTCTGGCTTGCCAACCTGATGGGTCAGGAGTCCTTTTATGTGGAATCGATTCAGCCGCGCTGGTTATCCAAAATTCATGAAGCCCCGGGCAAAGAACCGGAGATCGTACCTCATGTGGTGTTGCAAAGATTTTATTTTGTGATCACACGTGTGCTCGCGTCAATGATAATAGGGATTGCAATGGGCTGTATTATAGCAACACCATTCGCTTTGATGTCCTGTAGTGTCATAGGCGGAATGACGGTTTCGTTGTTATCAGCGGCCTATAATAACATTGTCAGGAAATTCTCGCTACGTGGATTTTTACCAACTGCCGTATTCTCAGTAGTCAATATGGCGGTCTTAATTAGTGTTTGTGGTTTATATCAAGGTTTTGTACTTCCCAGGGCGCCGGATGAAATGTTAAACGCATATTTCGCGCCCGCGGAATGCTGGTCAGGCGTAATACTGGGAATCGCCCTAAGCACGATTTTTACTTACCGCATCATTATGGAGCAAAAGAAAACGCAGTACATTCTTCCGATAGAAATCTTCCATTTTGACTGGCCCCATGCCATACGTTATGGCTTGACATGGGGAGTAGCGAGTGGTTTGATTACCGGGGCAATAGCGGTTTATGTAAAGCAAAGTTTCCAGCATCATATTTTTATCCGTCAATGGCTGATACCCTACCTGAACCGCCTGATCGTGGATTTCGATGGCGCTCCTTTAACATCAGAAAACGAAAATTATGCCGTGTTCGCTTACGCCTTCCTGCTTACCTTTGTGGTATCTTCCATTATTATTATCCTGCTTGCCGGGCGTTACAACGACAAGGAGGAGACCAATGATGAGAATAAGCAGCAGCTTAACTATGGTATTATCTCTTCCAGAAAACACGCCGGGAAACATGCATTGAAAGTAGCAGCTTTGGTGGCGCTGCTTTATTACTTTGCCATGATGCGCCTGGAATTTGCGTTATGGTTTTTCTGCTTGAAGATAACCATCGGAGTAACCTTACTGGCCTTTCTCTGGTTTGGCGGAATGGAGGTGATCAACCACTGGATATTAAGAGTCAACCTTGCTGTTCGGGGCATTGCCCCAAGGGACTATGAACCCTGGGTGCAGGCCCAGAAAAACATGGGCCTGATCAGCCCATCCGGATACAAAATGAAATTCTACCACGGGACGCTTACCGCATACTATCATCGCTACCCCCTAAAGAACAATCCCAGATTACGTTTAAAGAAAAATACCTGGACAGATATCTGGACTTACCGGTTAATTTTATTGTGTTGTATATTGTTGCTTGCGTTGCCATTTTACCGCCGTTACCTGTTACAGGATTTCTGGCGCGGCCCCTGGGACATCGTATGGAAATCAAGCGGATTCAAAGAACAGAACCATGCTTACCTTGCGCCTAAAGGTGGAACATATTACCTGAAGACCGGCTGGTTTACGAATGTCGGTACTTTTGTAGGCTATGTTCTCCCGAAGGGTACCACAGAAGGATTTATGGGTATGCCGATCGATAGTGCCTATAACCTGGAAGGATTTGGAAAATACCGGCATGCCGCACTGTTATTCCGGACGCAGCAGCCCGGTAAAGACTGGACGCCCTACAGGTATGCTACTGAAGTCAAAATGTTATACATGAACCGGGATGAGCGTATCGAGTTCCTGATCAATGATAAAGAATGGCATAACAACCTTGGCCGGTACCAGGTGGCCTTAATTCCTTGCGATACCTGCGCCCGACCCGCACGTAAAACCACCCATTATGACGGAAAATTTCAATGACTGGCTTACCAGCCGCCCCATAGCACACCGCGGGCTGCATAATCATACACAGCAAATTCCTGAGAACTCCCTGCCTGCATTTGCAATAGCTGCCGAGCGGGGTTACGCGATCGAACTCGATGTTCAGCTATTGTTAGACAAAGAAGTCGCCGTCTTCCATGATGAGCGTCTTAAAAGAATGTGCAGAAAAGATGTACTGCTGTCAGCAGTCAGCAGCACGGATCTCCACCGCTACCCGCTGTTGGATACCCCAGAGCGCATTCCTCTCTTGAGGGAGGTCCTAATGCTGGTGAACGGTCGTGTGCCGCTCTTTATTGAGATTAAACGACAGCCCAAGGTGAGCCACGCCAATATGATCATTTTAAACACGCTGCTGGCCTATAAAGGGCCGTATGCCATCATGTCATTTGATCCCTTTATTCTGGCTTGGTTCGCCAAGAACGCCCCATTAATACCAAGAGGACAGCTTTCGTCCGACTTCAAAGACATCCCTATGCCAGGATATGCTAAGTTCCTTTTAAAAAGGTTTGCTTTTAACTTTTTGAGCCGTCCGGATTTTATCGGTTACATCGAGGACGACATCCCCAACAAGACGGTTCAACGCCAACGTAAAAAAGGTAAGCCCGTTATTGCCTGGACAGTCAGTACTGTGCAAAAGCGAGAACGTCTTACGGGACATATCGATAATTACATCTTTGAACACTTTGAACCGGAGACCCGCATTGCAGGATGATAGGAGGCGTTAACGCGCGTTAAAACGGATGCGTGCCAGATAAGGACCTAAACCTTTTGTGCCCTCAAAGGCGAGCCATTTAAGAATCTTGTTAGCCAGCGGATCATAATAGAGTTCGCCATAAAAACTGCCGACGCTGTATAACTGCACGACCACACCGTTTTCTTCCCGGTCAGCAAGAAAATTTCCCTGTACGATAGCGCCGGGTTTGGCAGCTTCCTCCAGTTGCTCATAGGCTTCGAATGTCAGCATCCTCAAATTTAAACAACATTACCGTCCGTTTTTTTTATACAGTACATTTGTTCCATATTTATGCAATGGTAGGTATTGAACTTATAAATCAGATCAAACGCATTACGATCATTTCCCTTGTGCAGGACGATGAACTGATGGAAATGCTGGTGCTGAAGGGCGGCAATGCCCTGAGCCTGGGTTACGGCCTAAGTGAACGGGCATCCTATGATCTGGATTTTTCGATGGAAGATGATTTTAAGGAAGAACTGGCAGTGATCCAGGAGCGCTTAAAAGATGCCGTAGAGTCGGGCTTTGCCAGTTATGGTTATGTCGTACTGGATTTCAAGATGCTGGAAAAGCCAAAGAAGATACGCCCGGAACTGGAACCCTTCTGGGGCGGTTATTACCTGGAGTTTAAACTGATCACCCAGGCAGCGTATAAGCAATTCGGTGGTGATCCGGAAAAGACGCGGCGCAATGCGCTTGCGCTAACACCCGAAAACTCTTCCAAATTTACCGTTGATATCAGCAAATTTGAATACGTCGGACAACACCGGGTGCGTAAAGAAATAGAAGGTGTTAATTATTATGTCTACGCGCCGGAGCTCATCGTTTTTGAGAAAGTCAGGGCCCTCGCCCAAAAACTACCCGAGTATCAAACAGACGTGCTTTTATCGCAAAACATCTATCGGGAGGAAGAAAGGGCGCGTCCCCGTGACTTCTTTGATATCCATGCCCTGCTGGAGAACTATGAGATCGACATCTACTCCAATGAAGCGAAAGAAGTATTGCGGCACGTATTTGCAGCCAAACGGGTTCCGCTAAACTACATCAAAAAAATACGCAGCATGAAAACGTGCACAAGGCCGCCTATGATTCTGTAAAAGACACCCTGGCCCATTAAGAAAAAGACCTCGGCTTCGACTACTATTTTGATTATTTCATGGAGCGCTTCGAACACCTGTTGGATGAATAATCAAATCATCCCCTTGGGGTAATAGATCCGCCATTCAGCTGAGTAGTCCGGATCTTCCATTTCATAAGTCAGATAAAAATCAAATTGTTGAGGCTTATTCTTAAAAATCCCGATCTGGGTATCCCCGTAATTACCCGCAGCCGTAAGGTAAAATCCGATCGCCTGGTGATAGGGATAAAGAAAATCCATCCGGGTAAGATAGTTTGACATCCGGTTCACCGAGACCTTATAATTTTCCTTTGCCTGCCGGTAAGCTTTCAACACTTCAAATACCCCGCCAGCATATGAAGGCCGCACCGCAATATCGATCAGTGTCCTTTCTATATCCGTAACCAGCAGCTCGCTCAGGTTATCCTGCTCCAGCTTCTGAACACCCCGCGACTTCGTTGCCTTACCGCGCAGTAGCACGATCCGGTAATCCCTGAAAACCACAAAAGTCTCTGACTGCCGCTGCGGCTTCTGAAAAGCAGCATCAATAGCCGCCTGCTTCAATTCACCCTTGTGCGCCTTAGCCGGTCCACCGGATTGCTCCTGGGTGATGTAAACCGTTTTGGGAATCTGCTCTGTTAACCCCCACAAGCTTACCGCCGAATAATGCGACAGGTAAACCCGGGGCACCGCAAGCGTACTGACATCGTAAATACTGGCCTCCGGATGATAAAAGATCCGGCGCGGAGAAAGCCCCGGAAATTCAAAACTGGCATGATTGATAAAATCCTGTGTCGACAAAGCATCCATGAACCCATCCAGGTCCATGGAGTGGAGAGCGGCAAACGCCATTTATCTTTATTCGCCTCGAAAATCTCCCCCAACACGCCAGCATCATACACCTTAGCCGGCAGCTTCTCCAGCTCGCTGATAATAAAAGGCCGCGCAACAAGAATACGGGGTTTATTCGCCATAATTAACTATACTACTGAAAGTATATATACTTTCAGTACAGCAAAGTTAATGTTTTTTTATGAAAAAATCAAGAGCAATGCAATAAAAACGAATAGAGAAAAAACTATTTTACAGAATACTAAAACAATTAATACTATAATGCAGTAAGTATATATACTTACTGCAAAGCTACAATATTGATTCGACAATTTATCTTCATAATCTATTTTTTTACAAAGGAATCGCTCAGGCATATCTTATCTATTATTTGATTCAGCATCGTATTTACTGGCCTATATTGCATCTACTTATTTTTCCTAACTTATTATACTCATTCGCCCGTAGGTTTCGCATGAAAAAGCAAAGAGGAGATTCCGTTATAAATATTACACTTGAGGGCTTTTTGTCCTTGGTGAAAAGCGGACTTGAAAATGTTGATCTTTTCGCAGAAGGTGCCGAGAAAGTAAACGTAAAAAGGGTATCAATGGCAAATGGAGGTGATACCATTCTGGTTGAATTTTATGCGCGGCATGCGAAAACATTCGATGTCAAAGCCGAGATCGGGTTTATCATGTCTTTCTTGTCGGGGCTTTTGAAAGATGATTTATATAAGAACAACGCGATTAAGATGTTTGCTGTTAAAGCCTTCAACTTGGACGATGTCGAGCTACTATATGCTGTTAACACCAAAGCTGGAGCCGCTGCTTTCGCAAATGGTAATTCCATTGAATGGCTGAAAACGACTTTGTTTCAGGAAAACACCGCTGACTACCGACTCGCGAGGGCGAAAACAATGATTTCGGAAATGGAGAATGGGTTACGCCTCATGATTGCGGATACCTATGAAAAGCGTTTCGGTTCCGGATGGTGGGATCTAGCCATTGAAAAGAAAGTCAACAATTCAGTAAAAAACATTTACAGTAATCAATTTGGAGCAGCTATCTCAGATGGTAAAATCCTTATCAATTATACTTTCACGCTTGATCTTAAAAAAATCATTAGCGCGGACTGGGGAGCCTTCCGACAATTGTTTAAAGGCAAGTCAGATTTTGAGAATGTAATGGTTGAGTTGAATGAGATCCGTAGAGAGGAAGCCCATAACCGCGACATTACTGAAACTCATCTGACCAACCTGGAACGTATTTATAATTTTTTATTAGGAGAAATAGCTCAACTCTTTCCGGATGTAACCGTTAATTACCTGGTGGAGAACTGGCGATCTAAGATTAAAGAGGCAGTTATTAACTACGATGGTTGCGCCTATACCATGGAAGAATTCATCCAAAGAGACCTTAGTGGGAGACGGCAACTGCTTATTCTCGACGGCGAGAAACAAATCGATTATCTGGGAAGAGTTTTGACCAAACTAAACGCCCTAACGCCCCCACCTGCCAAAGAGAAAAAACATGAGGAGCTTGTTTCTTTACTCACCGGGCTGTTAGGTTTACAACAAAAAAAATTGCGTAAGGTTATCGATCTCGATCTTGTCGACATTCAGGATCTTATCTCTGCCATCCGACAACAGGAGCAAAAAATGGCTGCATTTTCCCGTGAGTTCATATTGGAAGAAAGTTAGTTGTGACATTATAATAAATAAACAATTGAATATGAGTCTTTTATTCTAAAGGCCTAACAAAATCTTTCTCTATGAGACAGGATGACATCGACAATTGCATTCATTAGTTATTCCCTACCGCAATCACAAAGGTCAGTTCCATTCAGAACCTGTAAAAGGTATATAAACAGCGTCGTCCGCTACGCTACCTTTGCTGCCCTTTACAGAATTTGCCTTGAAGTTGCTGCGGTGTTTATCGTACTCATCTTGCTTTTGCCCTCGCTAACTCTTCAAAACGATAATATTTAGGCTAATTCCCTTCTCTACCTGTCTCCTGAAAAACACCCCACCTGTTCCCAAGGTGTGTGATATGATGGATTTGCCCTTTTAGTTTTGGCTAAAATTAAAAATCATTGTTATGAAAACTACCTTAAGATTGTTTTTTAATCCGGTTGACAACATCTTTCCAAAAGACTACCGCGGTCCTGATTTTTTTGACATAATCGATCCTGCGTATATTCCGAACAACGGAACCAAAGTCTATTTTGACACGGTACAGTTTACAAGCGATCTGCTTATCGCCAATAAGATCAATGACTTCATGGACAATGACGGACTCCAACTCAGTATTTGGCGGGTCGATTATCAAGCTGATCAAACCATAATTTCCGGCTCGCTGACAAGCTCCGGAAATTACAATCCCTAATAGATTTTAATTCTTATATTCACAATTTCAAACGGCTGCCATTCCTGACAGCCCATTGTGATAAGGTTTAGGTTGACGCCCCCTTGCAGCGAGTGCAGCGGGGCGTTATTTTTTTATTGAATCATCGTGTCTCAATTGTATTAATGAAAAAACCCGATCTTTTCAATCGTTATCAAAGTGTTTGGAGCAATTAGTTTCATAGGTTTAAGGCTGCATTTTCATTAAATTCGCTGTAAGATGACATATAAGCAATTTCCGCAAGTTGACCGGGCTTCCATGAATAGTGGGCGTGCAGAAAATGTATTGGAAAGTTTTTTCAGTCAGGTTAACGGATTTATATCTCGTAAAGAAGCCCAGGACAAAGGTTGTGATTATGATGTGGAATTGATCATTGGCAACACTGATGCATATAACTGGAGATTTGGGATCCAGCTTAAAAGTGTCGAAAACCTAAACCTGATCGATGATGGTGCACTAATCTCCTATCCCTTTAAAACCTCCAGGCTTAACTACCTGCTTAACCGGCCGGTTGGCAATGGGCTGATCGTTATTTTTGATGACGCGTCCGGTTTTGCTTACTATGATTATGCTCAGGAAATCTACAAGAGGTTAAATGCCGAACGAGGTTCAGAACTTTGGCATGAAAATGAAACGGTTAATATACATATCCCGGTAGTCAAACAGCTTAATGCTGAAAGTGTAAAAGATATCCATCAATGGTTTGCACAAAATTTTTCCAAAGCTTCTTTTATTTTAAGGTCACAAGGGCCCAGGTATAATTTCCCCGTCATGCCAGGCCCGGAAGAGGAGTTTGATATTAATAATCCGGATAAGGTCAAAGACCTCTTATTGAAATATGGGTTTAGTCCGATGCGTGCACATGATGTAGCATGGCTATATGATTTGATCAAGTCCGTGCCTACTACTACTATAGATCAATATCCTGAATTATTAATCATGGCAGCTATTGTTTATGGGGAGGTTGGCGCTCGTTATGATTCGCAGAGTATTATTCAAAAATTAAAAAGAAGAGACCTTATTACTGAAGAGCATGCTCACCTCATTCGGCTTACGGAGCTCAAAAACAGGTTCGGACTGGGAGAGATAGATATTAAAAAGTTCATTGACGAGTTAAAAATCCAAAGGGAGCTGGTTCATTCACCACAAAACCAGTTGGCAATCGATATGACCATTATTCTGCATGAATTACAAATGCCGAAGTATTACTATCCATTGCCGCATGGCATTCACGAAAAAATCAGGTCAGCTAATGAGCGTATTAAAACGCTTGATATTGATCAGCAAAGTAAGAATCTGCTTGAGGTATGGAACACAGAAAGCCTGGCCTCGTTGATATCTTTTTATCGGTCGAAGCAACTTCGTCAATTAGCTATACAGCGTTCTATGGGGGTTAGGAACAGGTCCACTGAGTTGGTAAGGGAGTCGAATATGCTGGCAGAACTTCAAGGTGAATTATACAGCGAATTGGAACGGCTTTTTAAAGCCGGGCATATGTCTGACGATAAATTACTCCAGGCATATACGATAATGGTTCGGGCTAGTTATGTATTGGCGCAGGAGATCGATGTAATTGCACAAATGCCGACACTGGATGATATAAAATTCCACACAGAAACAATGTTTAACAATACGATCACGCTTAGTTTGCAAGCTGTCGATATGTTTCGTGACCTGAATTTCTTAGAGCCGGCATACCGTTGTTTATATTACGGGATCGAATTGATTACGGTATCGCGAAATGTACATCATTACGCAGACGCTTTCGATCTTGATTCATTGTACCGGCTGAAAACTAAAATGGAACAAAAGTGGGATCTTTGGCCATACGAATTTATCGTTCCGGGTTTTATTGAAAAACAGATCGCTTTCAATAAACTGCAGAAGGAAAAGCCTATGATTGTCACCAAGGATCTTGACGATGAACAGATTAGCAATATGGCCAAAGACTATTGTCAGGCAGTAGATCTGGCGCCACTTTGTTTGCAGTTTGTAATTGAGGAGCTAAAGGGCTATCGGACATTTTACCGGCACAATACCGAAGGCTATGATATTAAAAGAGTGCCATTCAATCCGTTATTCGAGAGACAATACCATCAGCCCACAAAGTTCATTATCCGCAACCAAGCTACAGGGATCATTTCGATGCCAGTTCAGGACATAGCAACCCAGCTTAGGAAATGGGGACTGGCAGAACAACAATAGTCCTTTTTTAGTAACCAGTAAATAACGCTGGGCCACCTGCTGATGATATGCATTCAAAAAGACTTCACATAAAAGTTCTTCGTAAGAATTAGCGGGTCGTGAATCGCTGAGAAGTAATTTGAATCCAATCCCTAATAAGCAAGTGTACAGAATTGATGATAATGTTCAGTTATCCTTTGTTGGTAGCGGAAAAAGGCAACCTAATCAGTGGAAGGAGCTTTTGAAACGAATATAATAGAGCTGTAGCGAAGGCCTTTCGGGAAAGCTTAGTAATTTTTGAAAAGTGCAGATGTTTTTGCTTTATGACAGGAATCGATTACTTTTACTAAAATAATTAGCATCGCAAATGCGTTCCATAATTTGGATCTATTAAGTAATCGCTTTCAAAACTTATTGTTTAACACTACATTTACATACTTATGGGAAAACCTTTTCACGCCGAACTTGAACGTCTTTGGGACACCTATTACTGGGCTCTCCAACAACACGTGGAGGAGATTAGAACTGATTTACTGCACCATAGCAAAAAACCTTTATATGTAGTTGGTTCTGGCGGCTCATTGAGCGTATGCCATTATGTGGCTTCTTTATACCAGGCCCATGGTATGATGGCGAAACCCGTTACTCCTTTGGAATTATATTATTCACGTCATGCTCTCAGGGATAGCAATGTTCTATTTATAAGCGCAAGTGGTAAAAACACGGATATTTTGTTTGGATACAAAACTGCAATAGCATTTGAGCCACACAAAATTTACAGCCTTTGCATGAAACGAAATAGTCCGTTAAGCAAGTTAGCAAGCACGGTATCTATTTCTAAACATTTCGATTTCAATCTACCATCGGGAAAAGATGGGTTTCTAGCGACCAATAGTTTAGTCGCATTTTTTGCGCTAAGCAATAAGATTTTCTCATCAACCAATGATACGGTTCACAAAAACCATGTGAATCAAGATGCTTTTCAACAAAATCTCTTATCATTTATTGAGAGGGTTTCGAAGAATTACACGTTCTCCATATTACACGGTGGCTGGGGGTCTTCTGTGGCTGTTGATCTAGAATCCAAATTAGCTGAGGCCGCTCTTGCAGATGTATTACTTGCAGATTACCGAAATTTCGGGCATGGACGACATCATTGGTTTGATAAGCGTGGTGAAAATTCGGCCATCATAGCCATTGTAACTCCACAGGAGGCGGAAATTGCAAAAAAAACCTTAGCCTTATTGCCTGGTAATATTCCGGTGCTAAGAATTGAAACTTTAATTGAAGATTCCAGCGCGAGTATCGACCTGTTAATTAAAGCATTTTCCTTTGTGGAGCAATTAGGAAAGCAACAAGGGATTGATCCCGGCAAACCGGGTGTTCCCGACTACGGACGAAAATTATATCACCTGAGCTATCAAAAAATATATCATGTTAATGATCAAAGTTTAAAGAAAACGGCGATCATACGAAAAGCGGATATACAATCATACGATTCGTTAAGCGATGTAGAACAGCTTTATTGGTCAGATGCTTTTGATTCGTTTACCGGACAACTTAACACCGGCAAATTTGGTTCCGCTATTTTCGATTACGACGGTACACTTTGTTCGTCAAAAAATAGGTACAATGGCATTGATGACAACATTGCGGAACACTTAAATCGTTTTTTAGAGGAAGGATTTATAATAGGTATAGCCACAGGCAGAGGAAAATCAGTTCGGGAGGACTTGCAACGTGCAATCAAAAATAAATTCTGGACACAAGTCATTATTGGTTATTATAACTGTGGTGAAATAAGCACATTGGACGATGACCACGTTCCCGATAAAGCCAGGATTGTCAATCCAGCTCTGATGAACGTATTCGAACAGCTTAAGCTTTACAAGTTTCCAGTTGAAGTTATACCCGAGTTAAAGGCTAATCAATTGGTAATTGAGATTAAAGATAAAAGTGAATGGAATAAAGTTCGTCAAAGCATCATTCAGTTGGTTATCAGAATGAATGTGCCAGGAATTCAAATTTTGGAATCAAGTCATTCAATGGACATCATAGACCAAGCCGAAACAAACAAACTCAATATTGTTGAGCGTTGTGTAACCGCTGCTAAAGCATTAGGTTTAGCAGAGGAGGTAATTTGTTTTGGTGATAAGGGGAAATGGCCAGGTAATGATCATCAATTACTGTCAACACCATACTCACTAAGTGTAGATGAAGTAACTGCATTGATTGATAGCTGTTGGAATTTATCGCAGCCTGGAATAAAGAATATTGAAGCTATGTTGTATTACATGTCCGCTTTTAAATTCGAGCATAATTTTTTCCAGATTAAATTATGAAAAACGAAATTGCTCAGGCTTTCCTATTCAGTGTAATGCAAAACTCAACCGTTGAGGTGGTTGATGATAGTCGAAAGTACTTTCAAACAATGGCAAAGTTCAAGTACGATGATTATCAGCAATATTCGCCGGGCATGAGGTTTATCGAGCGATTAGCCCTCTGGCTAAATCAATTCGATGATCCTGATAAACCTGCAGCATTAAAATTTATAAGAGAAAAGCTGGTTTTTATCTCGCAAGCAGAAATGAACTTGTTGATATCCTCTGTGTTTCCAGATGTTTTAAAAGATATACTAATACAGGATATTTCTAAAGTATTAAATAAACCAGCATACGCAGTAACGGCAATAACCAATTCAGTAGCTTATCGCAAACTCGTTCGTCAATCTTTGTTCTGTGGAATGAGTGATGGTGCTAAAATGGAAATTTTTCGACGTGCTAACACCGGAGTTATAACTCATGAACAAATTTACCAAACATATGAACTGTCTAATGCAAGGGCAGAAAAAATGCAGGAAGAGTTGATCAAGGACTTGACGAAAATCACCGAGGAAGGCAAGGTTGACGATAATGATAAAAAATTCAAAAGGCTTTTTCTACTTGACGATTTTTCTGCAAGTGGTACGTCATATTTGAAATATAACGATGAAGAAAAGGTACTTAAAGGCAAAATTGCGGCATTATATAAAAGCATCTTTAAAAGCGAGAATTTTGAAAATGTCTTTGATATTGTTAACCTTAAAGTTTATGTTGTAATTTATTTGTGTACTGAACAAGCAAAAAATCAGATAGAGTCAAACTTTAATGAATTGCAAAAGGAATATGGCAATAAACCGGAATTAATCTGTATGCATGTAATTCCAAACGTTGATAAGCTAAATGAAATCAATGATTCAGAAATTTTGGAACTTTGCAAACGAGATAATTATTATGATGCAACAGAGATTGAGGATGAACATATACGAAAAGGCGGAAAGAATGTTAAATTAGGTTTTGGTCAATGTGCTTTACCACTTGTTTTAGCACACAATACACCGAACAATTCGGTGCCCCTATTGTGGTCGTATGACACCTCTAAGAAATTCAAAGGGTTATTTCCTCGTATCCCAAGACATAAAGAAATATGAGAGTCGATGTCAATCCGTTTTATACTAGAGCTTCTGATAATATTGATACAGAAGATAGATTTATTAAACTGTTTAGTCCTGAAATATTAAACATTTTTAAAGAGTTTCCTATCTGGAATGCTGTCAATGTATTACGTAGCTCTCCTGGAGGCGGTAAGACAACACTATTTAAAATTTTCACTCCTAAAATTTTAAATACCATTAAAAACTCACGTAGCCATGATGATCACGCTAAGGAGCTCTTCAACGCGCTACAGGAACTTCAGGTTTTTGACGCAAAAGGGCAACCATTAATCGCGGCTGGTTTGACTCCTTTCAACACACAATACTCGACACTTGAATATTTAGATTTAAATGAAACTCAAAAAATACGTTTATTCTGCGCTCTTTTAAATATCAGGATTATTCTGTCTTCTCTAAAGGCAATTTGTGAAACGAAAGAGATGGTCTATCCAAAAGACCTTTCGCGACTGTCTATTAATGAGGAAGATAGTTTAGAAATACCTGTAAATCTAAGGCAGCTTAAGAACGCAAAGGAATTATACGATTGGGCAACCGTTGAGGAAGAGAAAATTTGTGATCAGATCGACAGTATTTACCCGGATATTGATACAACTTTAAAAGGAGGGGACAATTTATTTGCACTTGATCTTTTTTCTCCGGCAAATCTGAAAATCGATGGCAAGCCTTTAAATATGAAAGTTGTTGTGATGCTTGATGATGTACATAATCTTTCTACGCACCAACGTGACTTTTTAGTTAAAACTATTGTCGATAAAAGAGCAAAAGTCAACACTTGGATTTCTGAGCGCCTAAAAGCTTTGACAATGGACGAACTCTTGTCAGAAGGTTCAAAAACTGGACGAGATATCAATTTTATCATTCTCGAAAACTTCTGGGCCAAACGTCACAGTCAGTTTGAAAAATTTGCAAAGTCAGTTGCCAATTTAAGAGTTGAGATTGCGTTCGATGCCAAAAAGGATTTTGCAAGCTTTTTGTCGACAAAAATGTCGACAAAATATGGCGGAATGATACAAGATGCTATTGGGACAGTTTCTACTCGGGTGAAACAGAAATATGGGAATATCCCGAAATATCGGGCCGAAATCCAAACTAGGGAAGACTCAAACGAAGAGGACTACGAGCGATTGGTAGACTGGCGCACCTTAGAAATTCTTCTTTTCCGTGATAAAAATAAAAGTCAACAAACGCTTGCGTTTGAAGATCTTGAAATTGAAGCTATTGAACTACAAGACGGCAACGATGTAAAAATTGCTGCTCAGCTATTTTTGAATGACGAATTTAAAATCCCTTTTTACTTCGGTATTTCCACTTTATGTCGGCTAGCGTCGTCAAATATCGAACAGTTTCTGAATATAGCAGGTGAACTGTTTGACATAGTTCTTGAAAATTGGGTTAAGCAAATGGTCAATTCGAACCATCAGCTTATCTTAACTCCCGATAAACAGGAAGACGTTATCAAGAGGATTGTACAGAATAAATGGAGAGAATTAAACACAAGTGTTCCTCAATTCGAAGATGTCAAAAAACTGTTGGAAGCTATCGGGGAATATTGTTATAGTGAATCCTATGTCCCTAACGCGTGGAACTCACCCGGGATTAATGGAATTGCCATAACAATGGCAGAACGTAAGGAAATTAAGGATTCTTATTTAAAGGATAAGAGTCACCCATATTACAAGCTTTCTAAATGCCTTGCCATTTGTATTGCTTATAATTTGATAGATTTTAAGCTTAATTATAAATGCAAGGGAAAAGATTGGATGATTTTGTACCTGAACCGAATATACTGTGTCAAATACCAACTACCACTTAATAACGGAAAATTTAAAGAGCGTAAACTGAAGGATTTACTTGTCTGGTTGAATAACGGTGTAAACTTTCAAAAAAAACTAAAAGTTTAATATGCTTAGATGGGAGAATTATTTTCTTAAGTCAGGCCCTGATTTTTCAGGGTTTTGGAAATCATATCAACTCACTGCTGAGCCAGACATGTTGTTCATTATGGGCGTAGGCTTCGATCCCAGAACAACAATGGCTATTCAGGAGATTTATTCGCATAAAACGAATAAAACCCGCGATACAGTCATTATCAGATATTTTAAAAATGAAGATGAAGTTGTTGACCCACCCAAAAAATCCGTGGTGAACCATTTGCATAGTCTTGATACATTTTTGCAAAGCAGAAACCACAATCCTGCTACCGTTAAAAATCTTATTTTAAGATCAGAAGATGATAAAAGTATCGCGTCAATCAATGCCACCAATTTAATTAATGATATAAGTTTTTTTGAGGCATATAGCGATATAGTAATCGATATCAGTGCTATGCCACGAGGTGTATTTATTCCTTTGATTAACAAAGCACTAAATATCATTGATAGATACAATAAAGAAAACTCAGTAAAGAAAAATCTTCACGTTGTAGTGTCGGAAAATTCTAGGCTCGATTCGATTATAAATGACCGCGGAACTGATGAAGAATCAACTTATATTCATGGATTTCGAATTAAACAGGTTGATCGTACCGCAGAACAGAAGGAAGTATGGATCCCTATTTTGGGTGAAAAACAGTTGGATCAATACGATAAAATAAAGGCAAAGTTGAACCCCGTTGAGATTTGTCCGGTATTACCATTTCCGTCAGAAAATTTGCGACGAGGCGATAACCTTATAGTGGAGTATCAAGATAAGTTATTTAATGGATCAGACTTTGAAGCAAAAAACATTGTCTATGTTGATGAAGCGAATCCTTTTCAAGTTTATAGATTGGTTAGTCAAACGATCAACCGTTATAACCAATCATTTGCCTTATTAAAGGGGTGCAAAATTATAGTTTCCGCGCTTTCAAGTAAATTGCTTACAATGGGGACATTTCTCGCTGTCTTCGAAAAAAAGTTCGAAGGCACGAACGTAGGTATTATGCATGTCGAATCTCTAGGGCATGATTTAGATCCTACTTATGACGATGAGAAAATTAACATTGATAAACACAACAAAATGTTCGAAATTTGGCTGACGGGAGAGCCGTATAATGATTAAGAGAAACTTATATAAAATTGACAATAAACCCATCGTTGTTGGAGCTGGATTGGTGGCGTTAGACGTTGTAATAGGTGCGAGTCCTCAAACTCCAACTCAATTTTTGGCTGGTGGATCCTGCGGCAATGTGTTGACAATCCTGTCGTATTTGGGTTGGACTGCATTTCCAGTTGCAAGATTGTCCAATAATATGGCTGCCCAATTATTAAGCGAAGATTTAGAAAAATGGGATGTCCGGGAAGATCTAATGTCGTTTACAGAAGACGGTAGTACGCCCATCATAATTCATCGGATTCTTAAGGACGTTAAAGGCGCTCCAAAACACAGATTTGAATTTCGAAATCCTGAAGATGGGTCTTATTTGCCTTCGTATAAGCCATGTTTAGCCAAGGCAGTTCCGGAGCTCGTTACTAAAACTGAAACACCTTTAGTTTATTATTTTGATCGAATAAATCGATCATCAATAGATTTAGCTAAATTCTATAAATCACAAAATACATTCACAGTTTTTGAGCCATCAAACGCAAAAGAGGAAAAGGGCTTTAGGGAATGCGTTGCAAATTCCGATGTTGTGAAATTTTCATCTGATCGAATCGTCGATTATGATAAACTATTTCCAGTATGTACCACAAAACTTGAAATACAAACTTTAGGGTCTGGTGGTTTAAAATATCGCTGCTTAGGTGAAACGGACTGGACCTATAGAGAAGGCTTTACAATAGACAATGTTGTGGATGCAGCGGGTGCGGGTGATTGGTGTACGGCAGGAATGATCTGGCATCTTTATCGTCATTTGGGCAATTTCGATAGTATTTCCAAAGATCAAATTAATTCCGCTTTGAAATTTGCGCAGGCGTTAAGTGCTTTGAACTGTACATTTGAGGGTGCTCGCGGTTTAATGTACAATGTGGGAAGAACCGAGCTGCTGTTATATGTTCAGCACATTATTGAATCAAACAGTCTATTGATTCATAATCGTCCAGAGACGAGCTACGAAATAAAAGAATCGGCTTACAAAATTTCATCCCTATTTGCTGCTAGCTAAGCGGCAAATAGAATGAAGCCCTCATTGTATTCGTAGCATTATACGGTTGGGAACGCGATTTTATACCTTTTATAAATTAATAAGCTTAATCAATTTCAAACATCTTTCCGACTCTCAATTTTGCGTCTTTTGTCCGTAGGAAGTTAACATTATCTTGTACTACACTGTCATTAGGCAGTCGATCATGCCAAAGATTATGTATCATCTTATAATCTGTAAAGAAATGGTGATCGTTATCTTCCCAATCAGCGCCAAAACCACTAAGCCAATTATAGAATAACAAAATTTGTTCATGATTTGATAATTGAGCCCTTAATAAGCGCATATATTTCATGCGATCTTCATAATCGGTAATTACATCACTTGTCGCTACAGACTTAACCGCTAGGTACAGATGTCTAAAGTAATGTCCCAAACGTGAAGCGTGTCCAGAAAAAGGCTTGAAATTGAAGTTCATTTTGATACCAGAACCAAAATCTTTTCTTTGCTGATTTGTTGTAATTGCCGGATCTGGATTCCGATGTTGATTTCTGGCCTTATGCAGCATCCCAATTAATACACTATGTTCAGGGTGTTTTTTTGCAAATTCTTCCAATCCCTCAAAAAATATTTGATACGAATGGTAGAATCCCTCCTTTGTAAGGATTCCGATCACGCCCTTATAAATAGCCATAATACATTCTAACTCTTTTTGCATTGTGACGAATATCTTTCTTCCTGCGGTGTTTTTTTCAAACCGAACTAACTTAGAACTTTCTTCATTGAAATCATATCCGCTAACTTCCATTTCACTAATATTTTCTCGGTGGAGCTTGAGCATCTCGTAAAATTGGGATTCAAATTGTGTTATTTGGTTTTGGTGATTTTGATTGTCAATTTGTAGCTGTAATTGTGCTTTGCTCTCCTCTTGCTCAGCTAGAAATAAAGAGCGTTGTTGTTCATTGGCCTTATACTGAATATAGAATGCTAATCCAGTTACAATAACACCTGCTATAGCGATGAAAGGGTTCATCAAACCTCCAATTGTATCACCGATCTGTCCGGTGTTAGTGAAATTAAAATCTTCGTTGATTGATTTTCGGGTCAGAAGGAATGGTGCGAAACAACTACATGCTATCATAAGCCCGGCAAAAGTTAATCCCGCATAAGCTTTCCAATCTAAACCGCTTTGCAGGGTTTTATTTTGTGGTGATATTTGGTTTGTCCTCGTTTTTAGTTCAGAAATTCGACTAATGCTAAGCCAGCCAACAATTACGACTAATATTATAATGACTAAAACAATAAAAAAAACAAAGGTGGTCATGCGCGATAAGATTTCATCGAAAATAACAAAAAAATTGCTAAGCTCACGAACTCTAACATAAGCGACGGATTAACTATTTTATAGAAGCTTTCATTGCATTCGTAATAATAATGTATTCAATAGCTGATAACTATTTATTATCCATCAGTATCGAAGCAAAGCACTTTAATCTCAGTAATAAAGGATAATTGTTTTTTTAAGTCGCGTTAAGGATTGCAGTGAAAAGCCCGCAGCACAGCGAGGACTTGAAACGAAAAGCCAGGGCCATACGCAACGCCCTAGTCGAAATCCAAAATATCCTTTGCTTGCAATGAAAAGCCTTCAGCGATTTTACGTAGCGTTTTTAATCGGATATCAACTCGACCTTTTTCAATATTGATGAGTTGATGATGTTCAATGTCAGCAATTAATGCAAATTCTCGAACGCCTAAATCCTTTGCAAGTCGAAGACTTTCAATCTTCTTGCCTAAGCGTTTCTTAAATTCTTCATCACTAATTGACATTAGTGAAAGATGAGCTTAGTTACAAAAAATATTGGTACATAATTTTGTACCAATGGTCAACTTTTTCTACATTAGTGTTTTAGACAACAACAGATGTAAAATCTTTAATTATTTTTGCGACTCTTCATAGACAACTAGAAGCATTCGCACTTAAACTCGCTCTGGAAAACTGGTAATTTTAAAGAACCGAGTCGATAAGTGGAATGCTCACGCTATAGGCGTGGGCTCACTTGTTGGTTCCAGGTATACCAGTACCTCCAGAGCAATAAGACGGGTTCCACGCCTTCTTTTGCTCCGCAAACCAAGACGTCTCCCTTCTTGAATTAAACAAGGGTATGGCCAAAATCGAAACCATCAATTCTGTTAAACTGCTGACCGCTGAACAGGCCATGGAAAAACTATTGCATTCCGTGAGCTCGCCCGAAGTCAAAGCAGAACTAGAATTATGGCTGCAATTCGGCCATACCAGCAGCGACAGCCAGCTGCGTAACCTAACGCCGGAACAACTCACCCTGTTCCTGGACAAAATCACGGACCTTCTGTTGGTGCTTTACTGCCTCCAACAAGAAGACCAGAAAGGAGACCGACCATGAACCCTTGCAGATTACACCCATGGTTCTACGTCCTGTGCCCACCGGACTAAACCCCTGGTTACGGCAACCAACAGTTAATAGTTAAACCGGTTGCCGTTTTCCCTCTTTTTTCATCCATCCTCTAATTCAACACACATGAAAAAAATAACGATAAACATCGTCCTGGCCGCGCTTTGCCTCAACTTTCCAGCTAACAGCCAAACCGCCCGACCGGAAAAATGTCTTAGGATCGGTGACAAGGTACCCGATGTAACCTTTAGTTATCTGCAAAACGAAAACAGCAAAACCGGCAAACTATCAGATTATAAAGAAAAGCTACTCATACTCGACTTCTGGGCTACCTGGTGCTCTCCCTGTATCGCCATGATCCCAAAAATGGAAAAACTCCAGAAAGACTTCGGCACAAAAATTCAATTTTTGCCGGTCGCCTACCAGCCTGCCAGCGTCATCCTTCCGCATTTGAAAAAAAGGGTAAAAACGCCTGATCATATCGATTTACCGGAAGTGACAGATGACAAAGTACTAGCCGATCTATTTCCCCATACCTACCTGCCGCACTATGTCTGGATAGGCACCGACGGCACCGTAAAAGCGATAACCGGCTATGAAGAAGTTACCGCTGAAAACATTAATAAACTCCTCGCGGCGAGCGATGTCAAACTACTCGTTAAAAATGATGAGCAACTGCTTGAGTATGACAAAAGCAAACCCCTATTCATCAATAACAATGGCGGCAGCGGCGTTGCGATGACCTACCATTCCCTGATCAGCAATTACACACCCGGGCTACCCGCCGGGGGCACCGTAACCCGGGACAGCATCGCTGGAACTAAGTTTTCCTTCCGTAATTTGCCCCTGATCACCTTATTCCGCATGGCCTACTGGGATAAGGATTATTTTGCTGATAACCGGACGGTTATAGAAGTGAAGGATACATCAAAGTTAAATTCCGGTTTATCCGGCGCACCCTATCTGGAATGGATGTCTGCAGGCAATGTTTATACCTATGAACTCAGCCTGCCGCCGGCGCTGAGCGGAAAAGAAAGCGATTTTATGCGCGAAGACCTCGCCCGTTATTTTACACAGTATCAAACCGGGATTGAAAAGCGAAAAATCAAATGTCTGGCATTGGTAAGAACATCCTCCAAAGACAAATTGAAGACCGCCGGGGGCGCTCAGGTAGCGGATTTCAGCACGGAAGGATTTACGCTCCGGAACACCTCCATATGGGCCTTAATACAGCGATTAAATCAGATTTACCTCAGAAGTTCTAAGCTATCACTTGTCGATGCTACGGCATATACGGGAACGATCGATCTGTCCGTCAACGCTAACCTGACTTCTGTCAGCGCCATAAACCTGGCCTTACAAAAATATGATCTGCGAATTGAAGAACGGGTGATGGATGTGGACATGCTGGTCATCCGGGACCGACCTGAAAAAAATAACCTTCAAACTTATTAACATGAAAAAAACAATATTCCTTCTGGCCATGATGATAGCCGCATGGATACACCAAGCCGCGTATAGTCAAGCGAACTACACGATCAGCGGTAAAGTTTTACGAAAAGACAACAGACCGCTTTCCGGCGCCTATGTAAAAATCAAAGACACGCATACGCAAGCTGCCACAGATACAGCAGGCAAGTTCACCCTATCCGTCAGCACCGAAATTGCGTCACTCATTGTATCCTATACCGGGTATATCACCCGTAATTTGACAGTGGACGTATCGCGGCTTACTGAACTACTTATCTATCTCGAACAGGAGCAGAACCAACTCGATGAAGTGACGATATCGACCGGATACCAACAAATCCCCAAGGAAAGAGCCACAGGTTCCTTTGTGCAAATTGACCGCGACCTGCTCAACAGGCGTGTCAGTACAGATTTTTTGAGCCGCCTTGAAAACGTCACCTCCGGCCTCAGTTTCAACCGCGATGCTGCATTGGGGAACACCGGTCCCAATATTAGTATCAGAGGCCAAAGTACGATCTTTGCCAATACCCAGCCACTGATCGTCATCGATAACTTTCCCTACGATGGCAATATTAGCAATATCAACCCCAACGACATTGAAAGCATAACAGTGCTCAAAGATGCGGCAGCAGCATCCATATGGGGTTCTCGCGCTGGAAACGGGGTAATCATCATTACTTCCAAAAAGGGCAAATTCAAACGCCCTATGCAAGTAAGCGTTAACGCTAACACAACCATTGGACAAAAGCCAGACTTGTTCTACCAGCCGCAATTATCCTCCGCCTCTTTTATTGAAATCGAAAAAACATTGTTCAATAAGGGTTATTACCAGTCCATCGAAAAATCCCCCAATCATCAGGCACTTACACCCGTCGTCGAATTGCTGATTGCTGCAAGAGATGGGAAAATTTCAACCGCTACTGCCAGTGAACAGATCGATGCCTTAAAAAAAATAGACGTTAGAAATGAACTATCGAGGTACTTTTACCGCAGCAGCATTAACCAGCAATACAGCATCAACCTTGATGGTGGGTCGGACAACCAACGCTACTTTTTAGCACTGGGCTATGACAAAAACAATAGCCCGGCAAAAGGCAATAATTATGAGCGGCTGACCCTGAATTCTAATACTACGTATGCATGGCTGGATCACAAACTAGAACTGACCGCAGGAATCTTCATCAACCAGAGCCAGTCTGTCAATAATAATCCGGGCATCACCGGCATTTATAACAGTTCATCCTTAACCAATCCTTTCTATCCTTACGCTGCGCTTACAGATGAGAATGGAAAGGCATTGGCGGTCACCAGGAATTACCGGGATGATTTTACGCGGTCTGCTGTTCAAAACGGATTACTGGATTGGAATTACCGCCCTTTAGCCGAGCTGGACATAGCAGACAATACGATTAAGGTAAACGAATATCGGTTGAATGCGGGACTGAGCTACAAATTACCGCTCGGATTGCAGGCTAACCTGCTCTACCAGTATAACCGCCAGCAAACAGATGGCAGAAATTTTCAAAATGTTGATGCTTACTATACACGTAATCTGATCAATCAATATACTGTCGCGGGTGCACTGATCAACCGGCCAATCCCTTTTGGTGGTATCCTGGATGAAAATAACAGCCTGTTGGTTGCTCAGAACTTACGTGCGCAGCTTAATTTCGAAAGATCCTGGCGGAGGCACCGAATAACCGCTATTGCCGGCTATGAAATAAAGCAGGCCAGCACAACCGGCAAATCTTCAAGATTATACGGTTATGATCCGCAGCACGCGTCCAACGCAATCGTTAATTATATTGGATTCTTTGACAGGTACGATTACCCAGGCGCTACTTCCCAAATTCCTAATCGGGATGCAACCGTAGAACAAAACGATCATTATCTTTCTTATTACGCGAATGCCGCCTATAATTATTTCGGTAAATACACCTTATCTGCCAGCATCAGAAAAGACGAATCCAATATTTTTGGGGTTAATACCAATCAAAAAGGAGTTCCGCTATGGTCTGCAGGATTAAGCTGGAGCATTAGCGATGAGGCATTTTATCACATGAAATGGTTACCTTATCTGAAAGCAAGGATCACCTATGGTTATAACGGAAATGTTTATAAGAATATCTCAGCCTACACTACCGCGACCTATTTCAGCAATGCTGTCAGCACGCAACTGCCATACGCTACTATTCGTAATCCTCCTAATCCGGAATTGCGTTGGGAGAGGGTGAAGGTCGTCAATTTTGGAATGGACTTCGCGCTTAAAGGCGACCGCTTAAGCGGCACAATCGAATATTATTTTAAGCAAGCCAGTGATCTGATCGGGACGATGCCTTTTGCGCCGTCAACAGGTATTACTACCTTCACTGGCAACAATGCGTCCGTTTATGGTCAAGGCATCGACCTGACGTTGAACACCAAAAATTTGCAGGGGGAATTAAAGTGGCTGACGACCTTCCTGATCAGCCACCAAACAGATAAAGTAATTAATTATCAGCAGGCTCCGCAGACCCTGCCTGGTATAGGAACCCCTGTCGCTGGGCGGCCCATTAATAGCCTGTACAGCTATCAATGGGCCGGTCTTGATCCGTCTAACGGAGATCCCCTGGGCTACTTAAACAATGCAATAAGTAAAGACTACGTTGCTATAATGGCAAAGGCGGCTAACGGGGACTTTATCTATAACGGACCTGCGAGACCGACTACATTCGGTGCCATTCGCAATACCTTTTCGTATGGTAATTTCTCGCTTTCCGCTAACATTAGTTTCCGGATGGGCTACTTTTACCGGGCTGCATCCGTGCGTTACGCAGGTATTTTAACCGGCACAGGCGGACACAGCGATTATGAGCTGCGCTGGCAAAAACCAGGGGATGAAATTACGACCACCATCCCCTCCATGCCCGCTGCCATCAATTTAGCGCGGGACAACTTTTATGAAGGGGCTTCTATTCTGGTAAAAAAAGCAGACAATATACGCCTGGAAGATATCAACGTCGGATATAATTTTAGCCGGGCAAATCAACACTGGCTCCCCGTACGTTCGGTACAGCTTTATTTATACGCGAGTAACCTGGGTATAATTTGGAAGGCGGAAAAGGGCGGAATCGATCCTGATTATGCAAACTCACCTTACCGTCCGGTGAAAACGATAGCGATTGGGTTAAAAGCATCACTTTAATATTAAGTCAAATGAAAATAAAGTATAAATTTTTAGGAGGTATTTTGATCAGTTTATGTGTCTTACCTTTCCTGTCGTGTAAAAAAAGCTTTCTCGATAAAAAACCAGATCAGTCCTTGCTGGTCCCTACAACGCTACAAGATTTTCAGGCCATACTGGACGATAACATCGATATGAATGCCGCACCTTACCTTAATATGGTGGCAACCGATGATATCATCACTACAGATGAAGGCTTAAACGGAGCAGACTACCTGATCAAAAACAGTTATCTATGGGCAAAAGATATCTATGCGGGGCAGACGGATTACAATTGGAATGTGCCGTATTTGCAGGTATTTTATGCCAACATTGTACTGGAGGGCTTACAAAAATATCAGCCGTCCCCAAGCGAACAAATTCGCTGGAACCAGATCAAGGGTGCGGCGCTATTCTACCGCTCTTTCGCATTTTACAACATCGCCCAACAGTTTGCGGCACCATATGTGCCCGCCACTGCAAACAAGGACGCCGGTATCCCGATTCGTCTTACAGCGGATGTAAATGTAAAATCTGTCAGGGGAACGCTGGCGCAAAGTTACGCCCAGATTGTGGCAGACTTCGCAGCGGCATCGGAACTGCTGCCGGATCAGGTAGCGTTTGCTACACAACCTACCAGGGCTGCAGCTTTAGGTATGCTGGCAAGAACCTATCAGACGATGCAGCAGTATGACCATTCTGCCGCGGCGGCCACGGCATGCCTTGCTATTCGGCCCGACCTCATGGATTATAATACATTTAATCCAAGCGTTACAAGACCGTTTCCACGCGTTTTGCCCACTAACTTAAACCCGGAAATTCTTTTTTATACGCCGCTGATAAGTAATGCCTCTTTTCTGATCAGCCCTTCTTTGACGTTTATTGACCCCCAATTATATCAATCGTACGCGAATGAAGATCTTCGAAAAGTGCTCTTTTTCAGAACTAGCGGAGATAACGTTATTTACAAAGGCAACTATTCCAATGGCGCCAATGTCTTCGCGGGCATTGCGACTGATGAAGTTTACCTGATCAGAGCAGAAGCCCGCATTCGGACCGGGCAAATGTCAGATGGGCTCTCTGACTTAAACAAATTGCTCAAAAGCCGGTACAAGACAGGTTCTTTTACCGCTATTTCAGCGGCCACCCGACGGGAGGCTTTAAAAATCGTACTGCGGGAGAGAAGAAAGGAACTGGTGTACCGAAATCTGCTGAGATGGACGGACCTGAAGCGGTTGAATCAGGAGGATGACTTGAAAATTACGATCACCCGGACATCTGGCGGAAAAACGTATAGCCTTACACCAGGCGATCCCCGGTATGCATTCCCTATTCCTGACGATGAGATCGCCAGAAGCGGTATGACACAGAACCCCAGATAAATGAAAAAGCCGTGACGATCACGGCTTTTTCACTTCCTGTAAAGATTAGTTATTCTCTACATAATTTCCTGAAGCAAAATCGGAAGTAGGAACCTGATTTGATGCAGGAGGAGAGCTGAAATAAGCAGTGCAATAGTCCGACGCAATGTCGCAACGATAGGTGCCGGGATCATCGACTGTACCTATTGATCTGGTCAGTTGAACCCAGTTGGGGTTAGCTAACGTTCCGCTGTTGTAATAATTCGGCGCGGTAAATTTTTGGTGGTTAGTTGTTGCTAATGCGCTACCTGCTGCTAGCAAAACTGCTGCTAATGCTAAATTTAATTTTATACGTTTCATGTTGACAAATGCTTTATTGGATCAAAAAACATTCAGAAAAACTTTAGTGATTAAAAACATTATGCCTACTCTGTTTTACGGGTTTTCGGCCAATCCTGTCCGACTTTACTCACCTGGTTTGTAAGCCGGAAAAAATTCTATAATTTGCCAGGCGTTCTCCTTTCTCTGTTAATTAATTTTATGCCGATTGCACTTAACAGCAAGAAGAAGATGTTGAATAACAAGTGTGTTCTCCAACTCATAGCTTTTAAGACTCCCCCACACGAGCATGGCAGCCTACCGGCGAGCCCAAATAATACATACGCAATGTAAGCCGTAAACGTCATAAGTAATATCATGCATAGCCACAATCCCATGTGACGTGTTTTCTGATTGATTAAAAGAAGAGCAGTCAGTATTTCCATCGCGGGAAGCGACCATATTGACAGTTTGGAGAGCCAGGCGGGAAGTGCCTGATTCTTCATTTGTTGTTGAAATTCTGTGAAATTTGTGAGTTTGCTAACTGCCGTATAAATAAACAAAAACACAAGCAGTGCTGCGATAATATTCAATATACGATCTCGATTCGCAGGGAGTGATAGGAAAGTTGTATCCATAAGACAGATGTTTACTCAAAGTAAAAGAGTTTTGAATCACCGAAACAGTAGCAAATGGGTAGTAGGAATTTTCAGATTTATCAGGGGTTATACATCAAAACTCCCAAAAACAAGAAGCGAAAAGGACTCAGCGAACAGAAAATCAGGTAATGCAGCGCTACCCTTATACCCCCGTTCAGGAATAAACATTTATACAGTGGCTTCCCGTTCTATAATGCGGGTTATATCTTTTTTGATTTCCAGATAGTTGGCCAAAACCATATCGTTCGTTAAATTCCTTAGCACCGGTAGTTCTTCATACCTTTCTTCCTCGGCTTTGATCGCTCCGTGGTCATTAAGGATATGATTATGAAAAGTCTTCAGGTCGATCTGTTGGTCGGGGTTATCGGCGACCACTCCAACAAACTCGCCGGATGATAGTGTCGCAATCTTTGAGGCCGGAACAGCGAAGTCCAGTTGTGTCGACCTGCTGACAGAGGTATCCTGGCTGTTCACGGTTACGCTCTTCTTTTCCTGATTGATCTTACCGATCCGCTCGCTTAACTGCCTGGCCGTATCCCCGGTTACCTGACCGGAAATCACATTTCCGACGATATTCATGATTACTTCGGCCTGATCCCGTCCATAATCTTTTTTCAATTGACTATAATCCTGAACAACAAGGGTCGTCGCAACTTTGTTCGACCGGGCGGTCGCGATCAGACTGTCTATGTTGTTGAAATAAATGGTGGGGAACTCGTCAAAGACCAGATTGCATTTCAGCTTATTTTTCTGGTTAACCAGCTTAATGGCCCTGGAAATATAAAGGCTCAGCACTGCACCATAGACCTGTTGCTTCAGCGGATTATTGCCAACACAGATAACCTTAGGAGCATCGGGATTGTTCAGGTCCAGTGTAAAATCGTTACCGGACATCACATAGTATAATGCCGGAGAAGCCAGCCGCGCCATGCTGATCTTCGCACTGGCGATCTGTCCTTCCAGTTGGTCGGTAGCCTCGTTTCGCCAGGCGGAAATAAAAGGATTGATCAAGACCTCCACCTCAGGTTCCGTTTGCAGCAATGTGAAAAGATTATCATACTCTACTTGTGCCAGTTCGATCACATGCGGCAAAGTACAATAGCGGCCATCCTGGTATTTTCGCAGGAACCAGATCAGGGCGGTCACAAAGTTTATGGGCGACTGTACGAAGAAATCACTTTGCTTCTTGATCCAGTCCCGGTTCAGTCCCAGCATGAAGGTCAGCGATGATTCCATAGCATCCGTGATGTCGGTCATTCCTGCAGGGTCCAGCGGATTGCAGCGGTGTGTCCGGGAGAGGTCCTCAAAATTGATGGTATAGAACCTTGCCGGAACGTCATAACTACCCTTATGGTGACGAAGCGTGTTGTAGGCTATACGGCTCAGGTCATCATATTTAAAATCATACAGCAGCATTGCGAAGCCTTTTTTTATATGTTGCGTAATTATGTGGCGAATGACAAAGTAAGACTTGCCGGCACCGGGACTGCCCATTACCAAAGTTCCCCGGAATGGATTGATGATGTTGATCCAGCTTTTCCGGGTTTTGCCCTTCAATGAATAGGATGCCGGGAGATTGATCGAGAACGCATTATTCAGCAACCTTTCTTCCTGTGGGAAGGTCTCATTATCCCGGTTAAAAATATCCGTTTGCAGGTCGATACGCAGTAACCGGAACAACTTGGATCCCGCAACAATGATCATCAGGTAACCAATGCCTGACCCCAACATATATGCGATGGATCTTGTATTCTCCGGCAAGTTTGCAGTAAGCAGCCAGCCGCTGCCAAAAAAGACAGCAGCACCTAAAACCGAATAGACCAGAACCTGATATTTCTTTATGGTCTCATCTTTCTTACCGCGATTGCCTAGCAGAGATACGAGCAGTAATCCCAGTGTAGTGAATTTGGCAAACGCTATTGAAGCAAATATCGGTAAGCGCGCGATATGTGCCAGCACCTTATCGGTAACCGGCCATGTTAATTGCCAGTTCTGGAAACTCGCATAACAGCACAAATAAAGATGAATGACCAATACGGAAATACTCAGGAAGCGCGTAAAGTCAATGATCTTTCTTAAAGCCTGTTCGTTTTCTCCGGTTTGCATAGTAATATAGTTATAAATTCAACCTTCTTTTCTTTTTCCTTTTAGGCCGCAATGCAGCCAGTGTTGCCGGGTCATCTGCAGTTGGAGCCAGTAAGGTGTTCAAAACTGTCTCCTGGCCTGAATAAGGAACCGTTGTTTGATATTCTGCCTGCCGTTTTTCTTTTTGTAAGGCCTGCATTTTATGACCTGCAGGATCTGATAATTTCAAAGCGATAGCGGCGGCTGCATATTCCTTCCCGATGTCACTACCTTTGAAGACCGTTCGCAGCTCGTTATCGACGATGGTCAAGCCATAGATCAGCCCTTTATCGGTACGGCGAATGACGGCGGCTATATTATCCCTTTTTAAGTTCTCCTGAAACTCCCGGATGGTCGTTGCACCCGCCAGCGCCTGGTCGACCTTTAACCGAACTTTTGCTTTTAAGGAGTGCCTTAACGTGCTATTCAGGTTAAAGCGCTGTTCCAGCAGCTTCATGGTTGGCTTACCTTTGAGGGCACTCGCTTTAATGGGTACACCTGTTTTGTTACCGTTCGCATCGGTGACCCAATAACGCAGTCCATTATGTTTATACATGGCCGATGACGGACTGCCCCGGTCCGCCAATACGTTGAATTGTTGCAACACGGCATTGAACTCCGGTAAGCTGGTAAACCTGTAACGGTCAGTTACCGAACGGACGATCTGCTCTACGGCCCTTTTTGTATCGACCGAACCATAGAGGACCGGTTCAATCCGCAGTTGCTCATTCACTTTGACATCTTCCGCCCGTTCAAGGCCAAAGGCGACCTCGATCGCTCTCCGCGTTGCTTCCGACTTTGTCCTCCCCAGGTCGTGCAGGGAAATGCGCTTTCCATTGCGGTCAATATTGGTGCTCAGGATATGGATATGGGGATGACCGGCATCGAGGTGTTGGTATACCAAGTATGGCTGCTTTCCAAATCCGATTCCCTCCATGTACTGGCCTGCGATCGTTACCAAGCGTTCAGCCGGTAAGCGTTCTTTTAAACCGAAGTTCAGTGAAATGTGCACCGTGTTCGTAGTCACCCGCTGGTTTCGCGCTGCCAGATCCTGTAAGCGAAAAAGCTTATCGCCGACCGTCAGCTGCGGTACCTCCTTAGCGTAGCCGACGGCGTGCAATAGCGTAGCCTTGCCGTCCGCCACCTTCTGCTCGTTATAGCACAACGCGCCTTTCAGGCTTTTCCCGCTCTTAATTTTTGCGACCATATCTCTGCATATTCTGCTGTTCGCTGTTTGATCTCTTGTATAGCTGGCTCCAGCCTGGCATTGATAATGGTCAGCAGGCTCATGTACACGCGGATGTCCGCATTGCCATGAGCAGCGTTGATACTCCGGACCGCCTGGTTCAGATTGTTGCCGATCGCGCCCAGTTCCCGTCTTAAGATCATCAGCTCTTCCATTATATCATCCATCGCTTTATCCCTGGTCACTACAGTGACCGGTTTGCCTAAGATCATAGCCCGCCCATATTCGCTCAGATTCTGGAACGTGGTCTTTTTGAAACGCCTGGCCAAAGCTTCCGCTTCGCTGGGTTTCAGCCGGATCTTCATCCATTTGCACCTGTTTTCATGTTCACTCATAACCTGTCTGAATAACCGACTCCGGAGGTTTGAGGCTAAACCCGCCCGACTTTGGAGGCAGCGGGCAAGATCCGTTTGTGGTACAAACGTACATCTTGCTTTCTGCAAAAAGACAGCAGTTAATCCCCTTCTCATTGCCAGAATCTCCGTTGCCGTTTGATTTTTTAATTTCCTTTTTGATTCAAAAATTGCCGTAATGCTTGTATAGTGATATCTTTCTGTGAAATGTCATTTTGGGCACCATATGCTTTAATTTTTCTTTTAAGGCTTTTAGGTATCCAGTTGTTAAAACGTGCTTCATCCTCCTCGGCAGATGCTTTTAATGCCTTTACAGGTTGCACCTGTTGAATAGGCGTTTGCGGCGTTTCGGTTTTGATTTTATCAGCTAGATTTCCAAGCTTTTTTTTATAATCTTCCATAGCTGGTTACTTTGTGAACATTCGAATAATTCTACAATGGAAGCAATGAATATTTGAATATTTCTACAATGCGACATTTGAACATTTCTATAATTGAAGTTTGCTGCTTTTGAACAATTGAACAAATCTATAATTGTACAACTGCAACTTTATTCAAATGAACATTAATACAAATGTTCATTGCTACATTTATACACTTATTAAATCCACGATTTCTTCCGCTAAAAAAGTCACCTCCTCAATTGCCTTTTGATCTGTACTTTTTAAAACACCTGAGGTCATAGAAGACCGTGCAAAACTTACACGGTCGAAAACCCTGGTATTTAATAACGGAGTTCCGAGCGAGTTAATTAATTCGACAACTTCTGCCGTTATACCTGACCGCGGCTTTAGCATGTTTAAGACGATACCTGCCTGCAAACGTTGGTTCTGGGCCTGCGAAAATTTTATTAGTGCCAACGTGGACTTGATCGCCATCACATCGAAAAAGCCCGCTTTTGTAGGTACCAGGACATAATCTGAATAACTAAAAAGCTCATGCAGGCGATTCGATAAATAGGGCGGCGTATCTACTATGATTAAGTCATAGTCAAGTTTTGGAATTTCGCTGATCCTTTCAGCTGCCAGGATCTCCAGGTCCGGGAATTCCTCTTTTAAATGGTAAATGCTGCCCTGTAAGTCTGAGTCGATCAGGGCGACACGTAATTGATCCTTAAAGCATAGTGCTAAGTTCAATGCCAAGGTACTTTTTCCTACGCCACCTTTTTGATGCGCTAGTGTGATGATCTTTGCCATATTAATTTCTTATTTATATGTTTTTAACCTTCCAGTGCTATTCATGTGAAAATTTGGGTGGTTTCTGGAATGTCGTATGTCGCTCAAGAATTTGCTCAACGGCGATCATGTCGTAAAAAACCACTCCTCCAATTTTCGTAAATGGCAGCGTGCCATTCGTTCTCAGATTATGTAGGGTACCGGTAGAAATATGCAGCAGCTCCTTAACCTCAAAAGATTTAAGCCAACGCTTAACCGGCTGGCTGGTGTGCGCAGAAATGAGTTGCTTGATCTCTGAGATGAGTTCCCTTTTAAAATTTATCAAATCCTCAACGGTAGTCAGCTGGTTGGCGAAAACCGGAGATTGATTACTGTTTCTTTTAGCTTCATTTGTTGCCATAACGAAAAAATGTTTTGACAAAGGTTCAGCTTATTTGAATGCTTTAACTCCGAGATTATCCGAGTCGGACGTCAACTATTTTCACGAAGTAAGAAATTATCACAAACGATCACAAAATCCGTCAAATAATGGCAAACAGTTCAACTGACAGGAAAGAAGGCATGCGCTCAGGAAGTGGTATGAATTAGTGGATTTAGAGAGGGATGAACATCTTTGAACAACAATGTAAAGGCCGGCCGGTAATCCCATAGTAGTCCCATAACAAAAAAAGGCTTCACGAGTTATCGTAAAGCCTTGATTATCAAGTGGAGAATATCGGAGTCGAACCGATGACCTCTTGCATGCCATGCAAGCGCTCTAGCCAGCTGAGCTAATCCCCCGTGCGGATGGCAAAAGTAGTAAAAAGATGTATAATAGCAATAGTATGTAATTTATTTAGCCAGCTTATCCAGTTTAATATAACCTAGGTGAACTTCATCGTCCGACAGACCGGCCTCCTCGCCTATATCAATGCAGTAGTTGTTTTTAAAACCAGCCGGAAGTATGTCCTCTATCTGGTAGATGTCGTCAACATCAACTCCGTACCTTTCATCGATATGCGATGCCGCAATACCTTTTAACGTATTAGCTTTATAAAACAAGCTTTGCTTAGCCGCCTGCGCGGCTTGTATTTTATTTTGCTGTACGGTTAATACAGTGTAATGCTGTTCTTCCAACTTGCCGGTGGTATAACCGCCAAGGTTTAAAAAGAAAAGTTTATTGGCATTTGTTCGCGCTTCGCCATTTTCGGGCATAACACTAATTGCAAAGTTATCAACCTTAGTCACTTCGCGCCAGCCATCAATATGCAGTGTTTTACCGGCCTCCGGCCAAAAGGCCTTCATATCCGGCAGCAGGTCGCTCAATTGCTCAGCAATGCCGAAGAAGTAGTCGTGCTGTTCTACGTTTCTCCCTGGTGGCAGGGCTCCTAACAAAATCAGATATAGTTTCATGCTAATAGTCTTTCTGCAATAGTGGCCGATGCCGCTTCGCCAAAATCAAGGCCTGAATAATCCGGGTTATAACCCCCTATCATTGGTACGGCCATTATAAATATACGGTCGTTTAACGCGCCATAAGCATCAACAACCTCAAAACTATCGTTAACAGCGACACCGGGAACGGTTAAATAATAGTCGCCATTATGATCCTGCGTAACCTGGTCGCCTTGCTCAGTCGCTTTTATACCGGCCTCCTTTGAGCGGAATTTCAGTTTTGCAGGAGTAACCGTTCTATCCTCAATTAAACTTTTAAAGGGAAGATCTTCAAAATCCAAGTGCGGTTGTCCCACGCAATCAACATAAGTATTGTAGTAAACGGATTTTTTGGTCCCATTCTCATCCGTGTAATGGTAGGTCGCGCCTTTCTCGGGCCCGGGCGTCACTCTGCTGTCGTCGCCAACGGCTATAAGTTCCAATACGCCGGCCTTATGCAGTGCCAGCATTTCCTCGCTTGAGCTTTGTGGCATATACGCTATCACAATTGATATCAGCGGCGCAAGGGTTTTCTGAAAGCGCTGCCTGTCTTCGGCGGATAAGTGTTTCGCCGGATAGTTCAGGGCGAAGCTGAGTACGCCAAGCATTTCTTTCCAGTAAACAGACTGATGTCTTTTTATGGATTTTTCGGCTTCTTTATACTCTGCTCTAAGCAAGTCGAACGGGTCTATATTTTCGCGTTTTTCCAACATGGCCGCAACAAACTGCTCAAGGGTCATGTCTTTTATTTGCGCAAAAAAATCCGCATCCTTTTCGCGTATAGGCTGCTTAAAGTCGCGTTCAAAAATATAATCAAGCGACAGGAACCCGTTGTTACTTTTAATATGCGCGGCAATTTCCTCATCACTAAGTAACAAGGGGTTTTTCAAGTGCGAGTCTTCCAGGTGGAAACGTACAGCAGGCAGCATGCCTCCGCGTGTATGCATCACCATCTTAAAGTTGGGGCTATCGGCGTGCGTGTTATATTTCAGCAGGCCATCGTCCGTCTTACTAAAAGTGCCGTTATAGCGCGAAAGTGTGCGGATGGCATCGACCGCGGTTAACGAAGACCCTTTAATGGCCACGGCGTGGTCCAGCTTCAAAGCCAGCTTAAGCGGTGGGTACGGCGAATCGAAATAGTTGGGTACAATACCCTCATTTCTTTTTGGCCAAACATGCCCGGTGCAAATTATAACATGATCAAATTCAAACTTTTGCTCTCCATTTATCTCCACTAAAACTGCTTGACTGCCGGGCTTATCAATAACGTCAGATACCAGGCTATTATAATGAATTTCATAATTTAAGCCCGCCTCGCGCGCCAGCTTCTGCAACGCAGAGAACTGCGCGGTGAGGTATTGCCCGAAAAGCAATCGCGGCAACACCTTGTATTCATTAAAACGGTTGGGATCTATTTTAAACTTATCCAGCGTATCCTTCGGAACCGTTTTTATCCAATTCGCCAGGGGGGTAACCAGTTCCGGTATTTCATTGCCAGATACATTGGTTATATGCTCATCGTTAGCGCCATCAGCGCTATAAGGCATCCCGGAACCTAAATGATTTGTTTTCTCGAAGATGGTAATATCAATATGTGTGGCTTTAGCATCAACTAATCGCTTAAACATAAATAAACCTGCGGGGCCTCCGCCTAAAATGGCAATGCTTTTTCTCAATTTAGCTATAATAAAATTTAACAGTGAACACCGTTTTGGCTGCAAGTGTTTTAATAGTGTACATTATGTTAATCAAAAAGAATAATTAGTTTTAAAAACGGATTAGCTTTATTTATCTAATTGCGGGATTGGCGTTAATGTGTAGATTCAAGCCAGTATTAAAAACCGAAGTGTAAACCTTTTTAGGACGGGTCAATCCAAGAGGTGATCCAAAGTGATCCAAAGTGATCCAAAAGGGCGTTAATTTTACTATTTAGCAGTAGGCTGATAATCAGAGAATTAAAACACGTTTACAGCTAAATTCGCCGACTTAAAAGCGGTTTCACTTTTTGTACCCTTAAAAGTATAAATAGCTAACAATCAATTAATTATAAAAATGAGATACGAGCTTTTTTCGTGAGACGTATATTTTTTGGATCACCCGGAACCGCTGTACCTGAAAGGAAAGCGGTTTTCTTTTTCTTTACATTCCGGTAATTCAATAACTTTACGGGCATAGCTATGGAAACAGAAGAACTTTATAAAATATACCTGCAACACCCGGTTATTACTACCGATACCCGCAAAATAAGCCAGGGCAGCCTGTTTTTTGCTCTAAAGGGCGAAAACTTTGACGCCAATACTTTTGCGGCCAATGCTATTGAAGCAGGCGCGGCGTATGCCGTTATAGATAATGCTGAATATAAAGCCGGACCTAAATATATTTTGGTAGATGATGTGCTGACGGCTTTACAGAATTTGGCGCGCCATCACCGTAGGCAACTCAGCATCCCCGTAGTTGGCCTAACCGGCACTAACGGCAAAACCACTACAAAGGAGCTCATCAATGCTGTATTGTCTGAGCAATTTAACACGCTGGCTACACAGGGAAATCTGAACAATCATATTGGCGTACCGTTAACAATACTTAACATTAACGCATCGCACGAAGCGGCTGTAATAGAAATGGGGGCTAACCATGTGGGCGAAATAGCCCTGCTAAGCAGCATCTCGCAGCCAACACATGGACTCATTACCAACGTGGGCAAGGCGCATCTGGAAGGCTTTGGCAGCCTGGAAGGCGTAAAGATAGCCAAAGGCGAGTTATACGACTTTTTGAGTGCCAGCAATGGCCTCGCCTTTATCAACAGCAATAATCCCATTTTAATGGAAATGCAGTCGGCACGCAAGTTTAAAACCCCGCCGGTTTTTTACGGTGATGCTATAGATGATCTGGTAAGCGGCGAAATAACGGACAACGCTCCATATTTGTCGTTAACCTGGACCAATAACACGTCCGGCGAAAGCTATGATATAAAAACCCAGTTAACCGGTGCCTACAACCTGGATAATATACTGGCGGCTATCTGCATTGGCCTTAGCTTCAGATTATCAGCAGAGCAAATAAACAAGGGGATAGCCAACTATCAACCTAAAAACAACCGCTCGCAGGTTGTACAAACAGCCACCAACACCCTCATTTGCGATTACTATAATGCCAACCCAAGCAGCATGGCTGTGGCTATAGAGAACATTGGCAAAATCACCGCCGAGCACAAGGCGCTGGTTTTGGGAGACATGTTCGAGATGGGCGCAGAGGCGGAGGCAGAGCATAAAGCCATACTTGAAAAAGCATTGGCTACACCCGTTAACAGGCGCATAATTATTGGCAAGGAGTTCTATAAGCTAAAGACAGATAATGCATCAATAGAATTTTACGAAACCCGCGACGATGCCGCTGCGGCTTTGAAAGAACAACCTATAACAAACAGCACAATACTGATAAAGGGATCAAGAGGCATGGCACTGGAAAAGCTGTTGGAGCTGTTCTAACTACCTTATACCATAAAATATCCTGATTCCCTGGATATAGCGCTGGTTTCCGGTAAACGATATACCATAGTCAACCCTGAAAATGAGACGTTGTATACCCACGTAAAACTCTGAGTAGTTGGGGTTATTTCTCATGGTTAAATAATTCGCGCCAACAATCTCCTCCAGTTTCAACTTACGCACAAAAGGTATTCGCCTTAATATAGAACCCGAGAAATTATGCTGATAATGGGCCTCAACAAACGAACTGTTTGCGCTGTAAATATAAAATGGTAAAAAATGGAAACTGCCTACATCGGTAGGGTCAAAGGTAGTGCCCTGGTTACCTATAAAATGGTAATAGTCGGGGAAGTAAAGTGTCTTTTTATTCAGAAAAGTACCTGCAGCAAACTTGAACGAAGAATAGCCGGATAGCCCCAGCCTTATCCTTTCCTGTGTTACAGTAACAGATGCAAAATCATAGTCAACATCAGAACCTAAAATGCCGCTAATACCCTTGCGGTAATTTACTGCCAACACCGGATAGGCCGATTGCAGGAAAATTCTGCCGGTGGGCCGGGTAATAAAGGGTTGTGCAAAAGTAAACCGCACCGATGCGCTTAAAGTTAGTGCCTGATGCTGCGGAAACAATATCGAGCGGTCATCGGCGGGAGCGGTTACCGGTGCAAGCGGATTGTTAGATGTAAACTCCCGGTTCTTATTATCAAATATATGATTGTAGGAATTATTGTAAAGCTGGGTACGATCTGAGTATCCTAAATTTACATTCAGCCTGATGCCGTTTCTTACCTCTCGCTGAAAACCGGCATTTGCAAAGACAGAACGATAGTATTTGACAAAATTCCGCTCGCTTAGCAAGGTGCTTAGCGTATTGAAGTAGAGGGAACGGGTACCGGCATTGTTTAGATCGAGCACATCGCTACCGCCATCAAAAGTAAACATCCCGGCATTGAACAAGTCGTACGTGTAGGATGAGCGCACGTTTGCGCTAAATAACTTATTGGCCGTCCCGTAACGTATCGTAGGTGATATGCTGTATGATCGATAATCATCAAAAAGTTTAGAATACCGCACTCTTGCATTAACCCCCCAACCCTCAACGGTATTGTAAAAAAAGGTTTGCAAAAAAGGGTAGAAATACAAACTATCCTTTGCCTGGCGGTTAACAATAGTATGGCCGTTTACAAGGTAAGGCAAAGGCGAAAGTTGATTGTCACTTCGCTGGAGGGAGTCTTTGTAGGCTTCCGTGCTTTGAATTACTTCCAGGCTATCGCGCCTTTTATAATCATTAGCTTCTTCCCGGGTAAGCGGTACAGGGCGTTGATTGGCCCAGTATGTTGACGATTTAACATTAGCGGCAGTATCTATCCGCAAGATCTCGCCTGTAAAATATCCATCGGGTATGTTAAGGTCAAATTTGTAGTTGTTATAAAGCGCGATGTAGTATCCTTCAAATTTAAATCCAAAAACGTTGCCTTTATAATCATACTCTATAGCCGATGGCATCCATGTGCTATCACGAATAGGCACATACTGCTGACTTACCCGCATGGTATCAACCAGGTTAAGGCCATTGTCCTTATTGGTCAGCATCAGGTCAACACTGTACAATCGCCAGTCGCCTTCAATAATGTAAATATGGCCCCGAAACACCGGATCGTGCGCATGTTTGGGTATCAGCTCAATTTTGTCAATGGTTTTACCATTACTTACCGTAGTGCCCACCAACTTATAGCGGTAGTACGAAAAGGCATTTGATGCAATAGGCGAAACAAATCCCCGGCTGCTTAACCCCTGTATGGCAAAAATGTTATCGTAAAAATTGGCCGATAGATCAGACGCCTTTGAATAGCTGAAAGCAGGAGTTATGCCCGCTGATTTTTGCGCAATGGTTTCCTCTTTTATTTTATTGGGCCTTGCGGAAGTGAATGTGGAAAGCATCTCCGACTGGTACAGTACGCCTTTACCATTGCTATCTAACGATAGAACATTTGATACCCCGCCACGCATTAACGAGTTAGGCGCATCCAGCAGCTTTTGCACGCCTTTAATATAAACCGAGCACGAGTAGGAATTCACCTCATTCAAATAATACTGGCGCTTATCGATAACCTGTCGCATAATATTGGCAGCAGAAGTGTCGTGCCCGTTGCGCGCCTGCCGATCAATTGAACGGGGCTGATATATTTCTCTTTGTAACCTTATATTCAGGCGTTCGTCATGATCGGTAATGGTAACAGTTTGAGTCTCTTCTTTAAAACCCACAAACCGGTACATTATTTTGTACGTGCCCGCGGTAAGTTTAAACTGATAATAGCCGTCTTCGTTACTGGTTGTGCCGTAGGTAGAGTTACGTATGTAAATAGAAACGAAAGAAACCGGTTTATTCTGGTCATCAACAATACGTCCGGATAAAACAAATTGCTGCGCTTCGGCTTTAAATATAAAAGCAGACAGGGCAAACAAAAGTGATAACAGGCTCTTCTTCATAACATCACTAATAATAGAATTTATGAGCAAATGTTTGCATATGCCTCTAATATAATTGACGACACGCATTAATCGCCATTACAAGGAGTTATACCTAACTTTGTAAACTTAACTGACAACTATGTACAACACATTACAACCTGTATTGCAGCAGGAGCTTGCTGAGATTGAAAAAGCCGGATTATATAAAAGAGAACGCATTATTACCTCGGCCCAGGGTGCGGAGATAACAGTTCAGGGCGGAAAGGAAGTGATCAACTTCTGTGCAAATAATTACCTGGGGCTATCGGGCAATGCGCAGGTGATCGAAGCAGCTAAAGCGACAATGGATACTCATGGTTATGGTTTGTCATCTGTCCGTTTTATTTGCGGCACTCAGGACATCCATAAAGAACTGGAAAAAAAGATAGCCGAATTTTTAGGCACCGAGGATACCATACTTTATGCAGCGGCATTTGATGCCAACGGGGGTGTGTTCGAACCCCTGTTTAATGAGCAGGATGCTATAATCTCCGACGAATTGAACCACGCTTCTATTATTGACGGTGTTCGTTTGTGTAAAGCACAGCGCCAGCGCTACAAGCACGACGACATGGCCGACCTTGAAGAAAAACTAAAAGCCACACAAAGCTGTCGCCACAGAATTATTGTAACCGACGGCGCTTTCAGTATGGATGGCACCATCGCCCAACTGGATAAAATATGTGCATTATCAGAACAATACAATGCTTTGGTGATGATTGACGAAAGCCATTGCAGCGGCTTTATGGGGAAAACAGGCAGAGGTACCCACGAGCACCATAATGTGATGGATAAGATAGACATCATTACCGGCACTCTTGGTAAAGCGTTGGGCGGTGCCTCGGGCGGGTTTACATCCGGACGTAGGGAAATTATTGATATGCTGCGTCAGCGCTCAAGACCTTACCTGTTCAGCAACACACTTGCCCCGGCAATTACTGGAGCATCTATTGCAGTATTGGATATGTTAGCCAAAACCACTCAACTACGAGATAAGCTGGAGGCTAATACACAATACTTCCGCAAAGCGATGACGGAAGCCGGTTTTGATATTAAACCGGGTGTTCACCCTATAGTTCCCGTAATGTTGTATGATGCCAGGTTGGCGCAGGAGTTTGCTGCAAAAATGCTGGAGGAAGGTATTTATGTGATAGGTTTTTACTATCCGGTGGTGCCGCAGGGCAAGGCCCGTATAAGGGTGCAGTTATCTGCCGCGCACGAGCAGGAACATCTGGATAAAGCTATTGCCGCGTTCATTAAAGTGGGCAAGGAACTGGGGGTGCTTAAATAATGGCTTTAGTTTGTTAAATTTGCGCTCGAAATCCTAATATAATGCAGGAAACTATAGATAAATATACCGCCGAGATAAAGGCATTTGCGGCAACAAAAGCGGATGAACTGGAAGCCTTCCGGATAAAGTTTTTAGGCACTAAAGGCATAATTAAAGATCTGTTTGATCAATTTAAAACTGTTGGTCCTGAAGAGAAACGTACGTTTGGCAAAGTACTTAACCAGTTTAAGCAATTAGCCGAGGAAAGATATAATGAACTAAAGGAAAGTTCAGCAACTGCTGCGGATACATCGGTATCCGATATCGACAAAACCCTTCCCGGTGATGGTTTTGAATTAGGGTCGCGTCACCCGTTAACGCTGGTACGCAACGAGATCATCGACGTATTTAAACGTTTAGGCTTTGTTGTTGCCGAAGGGCCTGAGATCGAAGACGACTGGCACAACTTCTCGGCGCTTAACTTTCCCGAGGAACACCCTGCCCGCGATATGCAGGATACTTTCTTCATTAAAAAGAACAGCGGTACTGATGATATAGCTTTGCGTACGCACACATCATCGGTACAAGTACGCATGATGGAGAATGGTAAACCACCGTTTCGCGCTATTATGCCGGGCCGTGTTTACCGTAACGAGGCAATCTCTGCACGTGCGCATTGCTTCTTTCACCAGGTTGAAGGTTTGTATGTTGACGAAAATGTATCATTTGCCGATTTGAAGCAAACGCTGTATCACTTTGTGCAGGAGCTGTATGGCGAGGGCACGAAGGTTCGTTTCCGTCCGTCTTATTTTCCGTTTACGGAGCCTTCTGCCGAGATGGATGTATCATGCACTATTTGTAAAGGCTCAGGCTGTAACATGTGTAAATACAGCGGATGGGTTGAGATATTGGGCTGCGGCATGGTTGATCCTAATGTGCTGGAGAACTGCGGCATAGACAGTAAAAAATACACAGGCTTTGCCTTTGGTATGGGTATTGAGCGCATCACCAATCTAAAATATGTTATAAAGGATCTGCGCCTGTTCTCTGAAAACGATGTCCGGTTCCTTAAACAGTTTCAATCCGAGATAATATAATGAAAAGCTTAGGCATAGCTCTGTTATTGTTGTTCGCTATTTCTGCGTGCGGCAAGCAGGGCAACGTTGTGCCTAATGTTTCTGTTAATTTTCAATTGCAGTTAAATGATCCCAAATACAGTCCGCTGCGTTCGCCGGGAAACGTTGTAATTGTTGATGATAGAGGTGTTGCAGGAGTGATAGTTTGCCGAAATTTTGACGGCTCGTACGTAGCTTACGACCGCTGCAGCGCTTATGAGCCCGAAAAACGTTGTGCCGTTACCATTGATGATAACAAACTATTAGTTACCGACCCATGCAGCGGCGCCAAATGGCTATTACAGGACGGTACACCTAATAAAGCGCCTGCGGTACGTTCACTTAAAGCATATAATGTGTATATTGACGCGTCACGCAATTACTTAACCGTGTCTAACTGATCTGAATGGAAGCCGAAAAAATAAAAGACAGCATAAAGCGGGCCGCGCAGGAGCTTTTTCGGAAATTTGGGTACCATAAAACCAGCGTTAACGAAATTGCCAAACGCGCACGCATAGCCAAAGCCACCATTTATAAGTATTTTGAAAGCAAGGAAGAGTTGCTGCATACCCTGCTGATGGACTACATCCGCGTTAGCGTTGATGACCTGATAAGCAAAAGCAACCCCGAGGCTGACGAAGAAAAACACCTGAGCGGCCTCATCATGAAAACCTGCCGCTTGAGCTACACCGTTTGTAATGAGTTCATTGGTTGGGATTTCATCCGGGAATCAACTAACTCGCAGGAGTTTTTAAAGAATTTGAGTAACGAGCTGGAGGATATGCTGATGTCTTCCTTCGCCCGCATACCCCATATCCGCAGGGATGGTAACTATATGCAGCGCCTGCGTTTCCTCATTACTTGTAGCAAAAGTATTGTGTTCAGCTTCGCCTTTACTTCGGTAAGCGATAGCGACGTACGCAAAAACTTTGTATCCTTTCAAAAAGATGTTCTTCCGTACCTGGTAAAAGCCGCTATAACTATTTAGTTTGTAGCGTAGCAGGCAGGGTGCTACACCCGGCTACAAACAACGAAGTGTTTCACAAAAATATATGAAACAGATGAAACAAGTGAAACGCTATTTTTGGTAGCGGCCTGATTTTTAATGCATTGTGATTTCAGGTGAAACAAAAATGAAACTACTTATAAGTCAGTAAAATTAGCTGTAAAACCGCGGTAATATGGTGTTTTACAGACGCTTGGATAATGTGATAAACTTTGTTTCAAATGAAACGCAAAATTCCCGTTAATGTAGCCGCAGGCTACAAATATAATCGTGCGAAGTCGCAGACATTCGCACAGCGCATTCTGACAAACAACGGATAGCGAGAATAAACCATGTGCACAGCCTATCGTGTAGCGATTGCTTCGTTCCTCGCAAAGACGCGTCAATTTAATTCTGCCCACGGCCAACTAAAAACTGCCAACTATCTTAATGCGCTTCCAGCCAATTCCTACCCGTACCAATCTCAACCAAAATAGGCACAGTCGTTTTAATGGCGTTGCGCATCATATCAACAATAATTGGTTTAACAATTTCCACCTCGTGGTTAGGCACATCAAACACCAACTCGTCATGCACCTGCATGGTCATGCGGGCATCCAGTTTGCGGGCCTTAAATTCGCGGTGAATGTTGATCATGGCGATCTTGATCATGTCCGCAGCCGAGCCCTGTATAGGCGCGTTAATGGCATTTCGCTCGGCAAAGCCACGCACGGTTTGGTTAGCGGAGTTAATATCGCGCAGGTAACGGCGGCGACCCATCAGCGTGGTTACATAGCCGTTCTCGCGGGCAAAGTTCATGGTATCACTCATGTACTGCTTAATGCCCGGGAACTGCGCGAAATAGTTTTCAATGATCTCGGCAGCTTCTTTACGCGGTATGCCGAGGTTCTGCGACAATCCAAAAGCCGACTGACCGTAAATAATGCCGAAGTTAACCGCCTTGGCGTTACGCCGCTGCGTGCTGTCAACCTCTAATACAGGTACGCCGTACACATTGGCAGCTGTTGCTGTGTGGATATCTATGCCCTGAACAAAGGCCTCCATCATGTTGGCATCCTTGCTTATCTCGGCAATAATGCGCAGCTCTATCTGCGAGTAATCCGCAGAAACAATAGTATGATTCTCATCACGGGGAATAAATGCCTTACGCACCTCGCGCCCGCGCTCGGTGCGGATAGGGATGTTCTGTAAGTTAGGATTGGTTGAACTTAGCCTGCCCGTAGCAGCCACCGCCTGGTTATAGCTGGTGTGTACACGCCCGGTTTTTTGATTTACCATGGTCGGCAAGGCATCAACGTAAGTTGATTTTAGTTTTTGCAGCTGGCGGTAATCTAAAATATCGCGCACTATATCGCTCTTTGCAGCTAAGGATAACAGTACATCTTCGCCGGTTTGGTACTGCCCTGTTTTTGTTTTTTTGGCTTTAGGATCAAGCATCAGTTTTTCAAACAGCACCTCGCCCAATTGTTTTGGGGATGCAATGTTGAAGCGTACGCCCGCTTTTTCATAGACGGTTTTTTCTAACTGCGCTATATCTTTTTCCAACTCTTTGGAGAACTCTTTCAGTGTATCATGATCAATGCGCACACCTTCATGCTCAATGTCAGCTAAAACATAGATCAGTGGATTCTCAATTTTATGCAGCAGTTCAACCGCACCGGCCGCTTTTATTTTCGGTTCAAAAACATCTTTTAATTGCAGCGTGATGTCGGCGTCCTCGGCGGCGTATTCTTTTATCTTTTCTATCTCCACATCGCGCATGCTGCCCTGGTTCTTGCCTTTTGGTCCGATAAGCTCTGTGATAGATACCGGCTTGTAACCCAAGTAGTTTTCGCTCAAAATATCCATGTTATGGCGGGTATCCGGATCAATGATATAGTGCGCCATCATGGTATCAAACAGGTCGCCTTGTATCTCAACACCGTACCATTTCATCATCAGGATATCAAACTTAATGTTCTGGCCAATTTTACCTATGGCAGGGTCTTCCATTACCTCCTTGAACTCGTGTACAATTGCGGTTATCTCCTGTTCGGTTGCAGGCACAGGAACATACCAGCCTTCCCCGGCCTTAACCGAGAAGGACAATCCTACCAACTCGCAGTTATTGGCATCCGTTCCGGTTGTCTCAGTATCAAAACAGAAGCTTTTTTGCTGTTTTAACAACGTGATCAGCTCCGCGCGTTTTTCTTTGGTATCCGCCAGGTGATACTCGTGCGGTGTATTGTTAATGTTCTTTCCCGCAGGTTTAAAAGCGGGCTCTTTAATGTCCTGAACATCTACAGTTAAGGTAGTGCGACCCTCGGCTGTAGGCGCGCCAAACATGTCTATCTGCGTACCTGCCGATACAGCTTTTATTTCGGTAATGCTAAAATCGTCACCAAAAACACGGCGGCCCAGCGTTCTAAACTCTAATTCGGCAAATAACGGCTCAAGCAGTTCTTTGCTTGGGGCGCATATTTCCAATCCTTCTTCGTCCAGCTCAACCGGAACATTCAACAATATGGTAGCCAGCTTTTTGGATAGCAGGCCCTGTTCTTTATAAGCCTCAACGTTTTCTTTCAGTTTTCCTTTCAGTTCGTGGCTATTAGCAAAAATGCCCTCCATGGAACCATATTGTTTAATAAGCGTTTTAGCGGTTTTTTCGCCAACGCCGGGTATGCCGGGTATCCCATCTACCGCATCGCCCCAAAGCCCCAGGATATCTATCACCTGATCAACACGTTCAATCTCCCACTTGGCCAGGATCTCTTTTACACCCAAGATCTCCATTTCATTTCCCTGTCTGCCGGGCTTGTAAATGAATATATTGTCAGATACCAGCTGCCCAAAATCTTTATCCGGCGTCATACAGTATACCTGGTAGCCCTTTTGCTCGGCTTTTTTGGCAAGGGTGCCTATAATATCATCGGCTTCATACCCATCCGATGTAATAACCGGGATATTAAAGCCAAGTATCAGTTTAAATATATAGGGCAGCGCTTTTGAAAGATCCTCGGGCATAGCTTCGCGATGGGCCTTGTAAGCGGCGAAATCCGTGTGGCGTTCTGTAGGTGCTTCCGTGTCAAAAACCACGGCCATATGCGTAGGGTTCTCTTTTTTCAGGACATCCAACAGGGTGTTAGTAAAGCCAAGTACCGCCGAGGTGTTAAAGCCGTCCGAAGTGAAGCGCGGCGCTTTACTCAACGCAAAATGCGCCCTGTATATAAGCGCCATGCCATCTAAAAGGAATAGTTTTTTCATGAATACCTACTGATTGTATTTGACCAGCTCAATCCAAAATTACAATTAATGTTGAGAATAGGTACCAGTATTAACAGTTAGCTACACAACAAATTTTATGTTATTTAACGAAACGATACAAGGAGTTTATATCGAATACATAGAATGAGCTCGTTAAATCCTGATTTTGCTTATAAGCTATCCCTGATTTTCCATCCAAAGTTGCCATGAATTTTTTAAGGCCGTAAGCCGCGTCACACCACATAAGAGTTTTAGAGTAATTATAGTCTAAAACTCTTAGATAGTTATCTTCACTGAAGTACACAATATTGTTTTCGCCAGGCCGATAGCTAAAATCCGCACTTCTTGAAATAAACCTATTGTCTATATATGATATCTGACTCATATTACCTTTAAGGTCCATAATAAACTGATCGTACAACTGGCCGAAATATATTTTTTCATCCTTCCTACTTGGCGTGATAAATATACTCCTTGTTACTGAGGGAGGTCTGATTATAGACATTTTTTTAGTTGCGCCGTCAAATACGCCATAATCGCAAGAGCCGGTGTAGGTTTGAGTGAATATCAATTTGGTTTGGTCAAAATTCATTTGCACATTATCGAGGTAGTCGGCATTATCAACTTTAGTGGGATATTCTTTTATGGAATTATTATTTGTGCAATCTATTAATCTCCAGGTAATTCCACTGGAATAGTTGGCGTGAACAAGTACAACGCCCTGCCCATATTTTGTAAAACCTAATCCGTATGGAATACTGTAAGGGTTAGACGGGACATCATTAACTCCCGGCGCCACTGTTAACGCTTTTACAACGCGCCCATTTTTTAGGTCTAAGGTGTAAACGTCCGAGCGGGTTATGGTTATATCACGAAAGTCGGTAGAAGGGTCTGATCCCATAATATATATTTTAGAATCATAAGGATTGTAAGATAGCTTAACTGGTGATATGGCATTTGAAAGATCAAATGTTTGTAAAACAGAGTCCTTCTCAATGGAATAATGGATGAGCTTGCTCGGGTTAAAAGCCGCAATAACCATTTCTTTGTCCTGATTTACCAATAAATAATCTGTTATAAAACCGGTTATTGTACGCTTCGACTTATAAAAAGGGACTTTTATGCTACTTACAGAGTGTCCGCCCTCGTTGTCTGACGCAGTAATAGTAAAAGGATAACTCTCGCCCAGCTTGCCGCAACCATATGAAAAATACACGTCTTTGTTGCCGTTAGCGAACGTATAACCCATTTGGGTAACGCAGAGATCATAATTGCTTTCTATTTTTATGGTGCTGATTGGCTTATTGAAATGTAGATGTACCGAGTCCTGTATTTTAGCCTCGCCGTTACCAATTATACCTTCGTAAGAAGAGAGCTTTAGCAACATGCTTTGATTAACCGTTAAAGCTTTTTTAATATTACCCGAAACAAAATATACTGTATCAGTTCTGTTAGATGAGGCATCATTGGGGGCGCAACTAATAGTGATTCTTTCATTGCCTTTTCCCGCGGTTTTTTCACTGGTAATCCATTTGGAACCAACTTGCACCATCCAGTCAACATTTGATAGCACCTGTACATAAATAGCGGACCCATTAGGACTGGCCGTAAATGTTGTTTCTGAAATACTCAAAAAAGGATCGCCGGCTTCTAACGTAAAATTTTTTTCTATTGTTTTATCTTCAACTATGTCTATGTTTTCAATCTTAGTGAGGTATGAGCTTTTTGATACTGATAAGGAATACTTTTTAACAGGCTTCTCGTTAAATTCATAAGCTCCATTAAGGGTAGAGACAGTAGAATAAGAATCGAGCGTAATTATGGCGCCTTCCACCGGTTGGCCGTAACTATTGGTGATAACACCTTTTATATTCCCTGTTTTTTGCGGTGGTGTTGGTGTGGTTTTCTCTTTTTTACACCCTATTAACAGCGATAATATAATTACGTTTAGAAAGACGATATTCCGTTTCATTGCAGTGTGCTTAGGTTAAGCAAGATAATAACTATTCGGTAAACACAAGCTGCTGTTATTGGCTTTATTTGAACACACACTCTGGTACGTGATCATTTACCATACCTGTAGCCTGCATATGCGCATAGCAAATAGTGGTTCCGAAAAACTTAAAGCCGCGCTTTTTCATGTCTTTGCTAATGGCATCAGATATAGGCGTGCTGGCAGGAGTTGATCCATTGGTATTGTTAATGGATTTGCCATCAGGCATAAAACTATATAAGTATTTATCAAAGGAGCCAAACTCTTTCTGGACTTCGATAAACAGTTTGGCATTGCTTATGGCAGCCAATATTTTTAGGCGATTGCGAATAATACCCGCGTCCTGCATCAGACGTTCAACATCTTCATCGGTAAAAGCGGCTACCTTTTGCACATCAAAATCAGCAAAGGCTTTGCGGTAATTCTCGCGGCGGCGCAGGATGGTGATCCAGCTTAAACCTGCTTGAGCGGATTCTAATACGAGGAATTCAAACAGAATATTATCATCATGAACTTCTTTACCCCACTCTTCATCGTGGTATTTCATGTACAAAGGATCGGTGCCGCACCAGGCGCATCTTTTTAACGTTTGGGTTTCCATATCAGCAAATAAAAATTAAAGATAACAAACAGATTTAAAATGCCAATATTTTTAGTAAAATGTAAAAATTGCCCTTGAGAGTATATAAAAACTAAAGCAACAAAGCAAAAAAAGCATCTATATAGATTGAATCAATTTATTATTACATTTACAATAGATTTTGTTTATATGACGATAGTTCAATTAGAATACATTGTTGCGGTTGATACTTACCGCAGTTTTGTGGTTGCTGCCGAGAAATGTTTTGTTACCCAGCCTACCCTAAGTATGCAGGTTCAAAAGCTGGAGGATACCTTGGGTGTTAAGCTGTTCGACCGCAGCAAGCAACCGGTAACCCCTACCGAAATAGGTGTTGATATTATTCAGCAGGCAAGGATATTATTAGGAGAAAGCGAGAAGATAAAAGAGATCATATCCGACAGGCAGCGCGAGCTTTCGGGCGAATTGAAAGTTGGTATCATCCCTACCATATCACCTTATATATTGCCGAAAGTGATAAAAGGGTTTATTGAAAACTACCCCCAGGTTAAACTGATTGTATGGGAGCAAACCACCGAGCAGATCATTCAACAGCTAAAATTAGGCACGTTGGATTGCGGCATACTTTCTACACCCCTGCGTGAAAGCGCTTTAAAAGAGATCCCGGTTTTTTACGAGAACTTTGTGGCCTACGCCTCAAAAAACAGTAAGCTATCTAAAAAGAAAAACATTACGCCCGATGATATTGATATGGAAGAGATCTGGGTATTGAACGAGGGCCATTGCATGCGCGAACAGGTGCTGAACATTTGCCAGCGCCGCAAATCAACACAAGGTTTTCAGCATTTTGAATACAATACTGGCAGCGTTGAAACATTGAAACGCATGGTGGAACAAAATAATGGCGCCACCATACTACCTGAACTTGCCCTTGCTGATATGAGCGAAAAGCAAATGGAAAAAGTGCGGTATTTTAAGTCGCCGGAGCCTGCACGCGAGGTAAGTATTGTTATACAGAAAAACTTTTTAAAACGGCGGATGATAGAAGCGCTTAAGAACGAGATACTGGAGCTGGTGCCTAAGCGCATGCGGACCAAAAAGAAAAAAGAAGTGATGGAGATATAAAAGCCCTAATCAAAATTGTCATTGCGAGGTACGAAGCAATCGCAAACTTTGCAGCGTGCGATTGCTTCGTACCATGCAATGACAGGCTGTTTTACATGTCCATATCCATTACCATCTTGCGCGGCCTACCCAGCTTTAACATGCTTGGGTTAATGCGTAAATAAACCTGCATGGCCACCGGCGCTGATCCATAAATATATTTAACAGGCCCGGGCGAAATATTTAAAGTACCCTGTACCCCTGCGGTTATATTGGTTTGCTTAAACGCTCCCAAAATGTAGTTGGTACCTAATGTTATCGCATTGATATTTAACTTTGGGTTGCCCGGTAAAGCACTTTCCAGATCCAAAGCCTCGGCATTTTTCTGCACAAATTCATATCTTCCATATAACGCCGCTTTGCTCCATTGCATGGTGCTTTCTAATAATACCGAAGGCTCGGATCCGCTGTGTCCCTTGTGCTTATTTTGCCCATAAACCAATGTGGTGGCTACATAGCTGCTTGAGCTGAGCATTTTGGTATGTATGGCCGATGCCGTAAAACGACTAACGTCTTCATGGTGAGCTTCCTCCGGAGCATGCAGCCACCCGTTTGAAACCTGGAACGCCCATTGCGAAGTGGGGTTGTACGACAAACGCACCGAATACGAATCAAACCGGGCCTTATCAAAACCATAGCGAAACTCATCAGGTTCGCGGCCGGTAAAAACCGAGCCCTCCAGTTTAAAGTTTTTATGGCGCAGGCCCAGGGTAGCCACTCCAAAGGCAATGTGGGTTGCATCCTGGTAATGGTGGCTCAATGGCGCGTCGGGCGTGTTCCAGCCGGACATGCGATGCATAAATACGGGTGGTCCAAGAGCAGGTTCGCTTGGGTAGCCTACTGACAGGGATAGGTCTGTAGCTTTTGCCACCCTATGCGTATAAGCCAGGCTGAGTTGAGCAAAAAGATCATGCGGGTGCTGTCGGTCAACCAATATATTGCCTTTATAGCTTTCACCGGTTTGGTATAACAGCGGATACCCGCCATTGCCAACCAGGAAAGGATCTAAAGAGAACATGGTATTAACAGAGAACAACCCATTGCGGCCAATACGGCGCTGTGTCATTAACATCACCATGTTTGGCGCGTCAACTTTACTGCCGCCGCGTGTACCCGAACTAAATACATCCTGTTTATTATAGTGCAGAAAAAAGTCGCCGTGTATCATGGTCATCCATTTTTTGCCATGTATCATGTAAGCATAGATCGGTGTTTCATCCGGCACCCATGATGTTCCTGAGCCATCGCGGTTCATGGGTAGATCCAATGAGAATTTGCTTGTCATTGGCGGGCCTTCGTCAGTGTGTTGGTTGGTTTTTGTAGTATCGGTAGTATGATTTTCATGCTGCGCGAAAAGCGAATCGGTGCACGCTAATACCAGCGCAGCAACAAGTAGTATTTGTTTCATCTGAATAAAATTGATCGTAATAAAAAAATTATGCAAAGCAGATAGCTATGCAATGTTAAAGCATTAAACGGTCGGTATTTATCAGATTCGCAGATTGCGGTTCTTTAAAAAAGGCTCAACCTTAGGGGAAGGGGGCGGCCCGGGCGGAGGGGTTTTGTCGAAAAGTTTTTCAAGCAAAGCCTGATGTGCTGCCGGTACAAAATCACTTAACGAAAAGCCTGGTAGCTCAAAACCGAATATGCCAGGTGCCTTGGATGATGCTTCAGCCTGATGAACATCTTTAACCTTTACGTCAACTTTTTTGTCGGTGCAGCCCTTCATTTTTTCGCCATCAGGGCTACAAGTAGGAGCAGGACTGTTTATTTCGACAGAAGCAATCGTTCCGCTGCAAAAGTGCACGTTCATGGCAAAGCCTGTACCGGTTGCGCCGTACAGCAAAATCATGAATATAACTGCAAACTTTTTCATCACCACAAATGTAGACTATAAACTATTTAATATCAATAGTATAAAACAAAAAAAACCGGGCGAAAATGCCCGGTTTCCAAAAAACTATATGGTGTATTAAATTAGTTGCCTGCTTTAGCTTCCTGTTTCATTTTCTCGTTAGCCAATATAACTATCTCAACTCTACGGTTTTGGGCACGGCCGTCAACGGTAGTGTTAGCAGCTATCGGCTCAGATTCGCCTTTGCCTGTAGTGCTTAAACGTGATGTGCTTACACTGTTCATCGCAAGATACGATTTAACAGACTCAGCCCTTCTTATAGAAAGATCCATGTTGTGGCTATCAGAGCCGGTATCGTCTGTATGACCAATGATCATAATGTTGGTTTCGGGATTGTTTTTTAGCGATGTAGCTAAATTTTGCAGGTTGGTTTGCGCTGCTGCTTTAACATCGGCTTTATCAGTGTCAAACAAAATACCGGAGTCGAACTTAACCAAAATACCCTCGCCGTCTCTTATAACTGTAGCGCCCGGTACTGTGTTTTTTATCTCCGCCGCTTGTTTATCCATACGGCGACCGATTAGCGCGCCGGCTGTACCGCCTACAGCGCCGCCTATTATAGCACCTAAAGCAGTGTTACCTGCACTTTTGCCTATTATAGCGCCAATTGCGCCGCCTGCACCCACACCTATGGCTGCACCTTTTTGTGTTTTGTTCATTGAGCTGCAACCTGCACCCATAAAGGCTGCGGCCGACATTGCGATACCTATTGTAGCTACTTTTAATCTATACGTTTTCATAATATTTATTGATATATAACCCAACATAGTCAAAGCAAGTGCCAGAAAGATATTATAATATCACCAGCTGATAATGCTATTAAAACAATAAAATTTTAATAATTGGGAAATAATACCAACGAAAGGGCTGTGCTCAATAAACCACACTCAGTCAGATTGACTATTTTTTAGTACAATTATGATTGGTAGAAATTGAGACGGGTAAAATGGGGTGTAAAAATGAACTATGCCGCCAAATTCTCTACCATTTTACGGAACATAGCCGAACTTACAGGCTTCACTACAAAATCAGATATCTGCTCGTAACCCTTTGCCCTGTTAACATCCGCCCGGTCTATTGAAGAACTTACAATATATACCACTATGCGTTTATTAATAAGCGGGCTAAGCTTAATAAACTCATCCATAAATTGCCAGCCGTCAAGTACCGGCATATTAATGTCAAGCAGGATAAGATCTGGCAGATGGATGGTTTGATGAAGATACTCGTTAAAAAAATCGAGAGCAAGTTTACCGTTAGGGAAGAACAAAGTTTTTTCTGCCAATTGCGAATTGTCAATGATCTTTTTTACTGTGAAGGTGTAAATATCATCATCATCAATTACACAGGCAATATCTATTTTTTTCATTTATTGTGAAGGGGGTTATCAATAACGTCCCAATATAGCATTTAGGATGCAAGATTTAAACAGGGAGCCCCATGCGTTTAGTAAAATTGGCAATAAATGGCTGTTTATGAGAAGTATAATTATTGAAAAGGCACAGGAGGATGGATCACATCCAAAATTATAAAGTGATCTCCTCGCCAATAGCGGGTAACTTTATATTTACGCCGGCTTTTATAAACTTTTCAACAACATCATCTTTATCAATGCTGATAACGGGAAAGGTATCGTAATGAATGCCGATAACATTTTTGCAATTAATGAACCGGGTAGCTTTAATAGCGTCATCCACTCCCATAGTATAATTATCGCCGATGGGCAAAAATGCCCAGTCAAGATTTTCATCTTCCAGCAGTTTCATATCGTAAGTAAGTGCGGTATCGCCCGCAAAGTATATCTTTTTGCCTTCAGAGTATAACACAAACCCGGCAGGGTTGCCGCCCGATGAACCATCAGGCATGGTGCTGGAGTGTACTGCGTTTACCATCTTCACCCTGCCAAAGTCAAAATTAAATCCGCCGCCTATGTTCATGCCGTGCACATTTTCAATGCCCCGGCCATTAAGCCAATCGGCAATTTCGGCTATGCAGATAACTTTTGCCCCGCTACTTTTTTGCGCAGCTATCAGGTCGGTAACATGGTCGCCATGTCCGTGCGAAACCAAAATATAATCGGGCTTTAAAGCATTTATGTCAATATGCTTAGCTGCCGGGTTAGGCGTAATAAAAGGATCAAACAATAGTTTTTTTCCTTCGGCCTCTATCATTATGGTCGACTGTCCGTAATAGGTGGTTTTCATGAGTATGAGTTAATTAATATCGAACACCGAATGATGAAGTATTCCAATCACTTCATTATTCAAAATTCGACATTGGATGTTCGAAATTCAAATTATTTCCCAAACAACCCGCCAAGTCCGCCAAACATATCCTTTGTAGCGGCGGCCATTTCGCTTTGGCTAACGTTGTCGGCTTGCTGCAGGGCTTTGTTAATTGCTACTACCAAAAGTTCTTCCAGTTCCTCGCGCTCCGCAGTTTTTAAAAAAGCTTCGTCAATGGCTACGCTTTGAACAACCTTATTGGCATTGGCGGTTACCGTTATCTTCCCACCTTCGGCGGTTCCGGTAACCGTAATGGCATCTAATCTCTTTTTTATTTCGCCCGCTTTTTGCTGGGCTTCCATTATTTTATCGAACATATAGCCCCCTAACCCCCTAAAGGGGGGATTTTATATAAAGTTATTAATTTATTACGCTTATCAACTCCCCCTTTAGGGGGCCGGGGGGCTAATCCTCACTTGCCTCCCCGCTACCATTATAAGCACCTTTTCTAACAACGGGCATACCGGTAATTTTAAACAACTCGTCCAAATCTAACAAACTTCCGTTGGCAAGGTTTGAGAGTAACACTATGGTGATATCATTTTTCAGGTCGCGCAGATAAATATGCCTGAACCCATGCCACCAGCCGGTATGGTACACCACTTTTTGCCCCGGCGATTCAAATATGCGCCATCCGTATCCATAGTTAAAATGCCCGCGAAGCCATTTGTTGTGAGGTGCGTAAGCAGAATCAAGGGTCTCTTTTTTTAGCAATAAGCCAGCGCGCAGGGCGCGGTCAAAGAGATACAGGTCCTTAACAGTGCTGTATATGCCTTTGTCGCCCACAGGGCCATCTAAAAAATTCTGCACCACAGAGTAACGCCAGCTGCCGCGATCATGCCCCACTACACCAACAGGTATCTTATCATAATTGGCTTTTGAGTAAACATTAGTATGCATCATTTTGGCCGGCTTAAACACATTTTCTTTCATAAACTGCGCGTAAGGCATGCCGCTCACCTTTTCGATAATGGCACCTAATACCATAAAGTTAGAGTTATTGTAATGAAATGAAACATCGGGCTTATTATACCTAGCCGGTTTATATTTAGCTATCATATCCATAGCCTGCATATTGGTAAGGCCCTTTTTTTGATCACGTTTCTCTTTGCGGTAAATGTCATCAACAAAGTAAACATAGTTCATCATGCCCGAGCGATGGGTGAGCAGCAAACGTATGGTTACACCTTCGTACGGAAAATTAGGGAAAAACTGGCGGACATCCTGATCAAGTTTAAGTTTACCTCGCTCCATCAGCATCAAAACGGCGGTCCCCGTCATGGTTTTAGATATCGACGCCAGCTCAAACTCGGAGTTTATTTTCAGGCTGTCGCGATGAAGATAATCAGCCCAGCCAATAGCATTTTCATAAATTATTTTGCCTTTTTTTGCAACCAGCACGTTTCCGTTAAAGCCGCGGGTTTTATGCAGCTTTTGCATATATTCATCAATACGTTTATCCGCTTTGCTTGCGTTATAAGTTAGTAGCGCTGTAGTGTCAAGTTTTTCGATATTTGAAGCCGCGCTTCTTGTGTTGTCAGAGCCGGAAGAGCACGAGGCAATTAATGCCAGCAGGGGTATAAAAACAGATGTGCGTAAATTCACTTATTATATAGGTATATGATGAAAAAATAATAAGCCCGCAATTTGAAAATTAAATAATAACGATAAAACTAAAGTTTTAAACAATTTATAGCTTTAGTTAATTAGCCTTTAACGTTAAGTATGCGAACCTTTATTAAACCACTACTAACAGCCCTGCTTGTTTTTTGTTCGGCAATAATTTTCGCGCAGGATAAAGGACCTGTTTTGTTACGCGAGGGTTTAGAACTTCAAAAAGCAGGCAGGCACGCGGAAGCAACTTCAAAATTTAAAGAGGCGCTTCAAACGGAACCAGATAACCCTGCTGCAAATTATCAATTAGCATTTAGCTTTGTTGCTGCCAAAAAAGGGGAGGAAGCAATACCTTATGCAGAAAAGATTATAAAAACATCGTCTGCGTACACAGCCGCTGCTTATAGTTTACTGGGTGGTATTTATGATGCGTCAGGCCAGGCAACAAAAGCCATAGCAGTTTATAATGATGGCTTAAAAGCCTTTCCGCTCGATCAAAATATGTGGTTCAACCTGGGGCTGGCTTATTTTAGGGATAAACAGTATGCCGCAGCTGAGGATGCTGCTATTGAAGCCATTAAGCTGGATGTAAAAAATGCAAACAGTCAGCGATTGTATGCGCTGGTGGCATTTCATCAAAATAAAAGAATGAACGCGCTGTTAGGTCTTTGCAGTTTTTTACTGACGAACCCCAGCTCGCCACGGGCGGAAGAAGCTTATACCAATATACAAAGTATTTTAAAAGGCGGCGTTTTAAAGGGGGCCGATACCAAAGAACTCTCAACGGCGGAAGCAAAAGAAGCGACTGCTTTAAACGCAGGCATTACATCAATAATTAATTCGCCGGCGGCGCAAAAATTAACCAGGGCTGCCTTACTTGAATATCAGCTTAAAAACATCTTTAATTTTGCGGGACAAACGGCTGCAAAAAAACCTACCAAAACCTTTTTCGATAATTTTTTTATCGCTTATTTTTATAAGCTCAGCCAAAGCAATAACACAAATGCACTGGCTCAACTCATCAGTAAAAGTCCGGATAAAGGCGAACTGGAAAAATGGCAGGCAAACGCAGCCGAAGCGAAAATGCTTGATGAGTGGGTCAAGAATACCCCCAAAACGTTTTAAAAATGGAAAGACTGTTATCTTACTTTTTAAAAAAGGGCGTGCCAGAGCCCCAATAAAAATATAGCATGACTTTAAAAGCTAAGTGTGACACCTCTTTTTTTCGTTCTAATAAATTACTATAACTTATTATATTTGGCTTAATTAGAACTTGAATTGATCCGGGGCGCCGTAATGTGTTGTTTAAAAAACCTATGCCTTATATTCTTTTTGTTGTTCGCCGGTTGCGTTTATGCGCAGGTACCCGTTATCAATTCTTTTAGTCCATTAGGTGGGCCTGTAGGTACGGTTGTTTCAATCGCCGGCGCTAACTTTGATTCCAATCCCGCTAATAACATTGTTTTTTTTGGCGCTGCCCAGGCAAATGTAATAGCATCAAATCAAAGTTCAATCACTGTGAGCGTGCCCGCGGGTAGCACATACAAGCCAATTACAGTTAACGTGAATGGCTTAATGGTTTATACAAACTCGCCGTTTACTGTTACTTTTAATGGCCCTGCATTTGGAGCAAACTCGCTAAAAAGCAAGGTAGATGTATTTATCAACAACCACTCAATAGCTATTAAAGACATTGATAATGATGGAAAGGCAGATATAATAACTGCCAATAATTCTTTATCGATTCTAAAAAATGATAGTCAAATAGGTGCTCCTGTTTTTTTTTCTGTTGGTTCCTATTACAACAGCTATTTGCCGGGTTTAGCCGTAGATGATTTGACTGGGGATGGCAAACCGGATATTGTTGTTGCCGATTATTCAAATAATAAAATAGCGGTATTTGTTAACTCTACGGTAAATAATCAAATAAGTTTTATCCCGGCAGGAGTATATGACACCGGGGTTAACCCTTATAAAGTAGCTATTGCAGATTTTAATGGCGATGGCCGCCCCGATATTGTGGTTAGCAACACTTCATTTCAGGCTAACTCAGTTTCCGTTTTTTACAATACTACGCCCACCGGAGGCTTTTTTTCGGTGCTGCCGGGCAAACAGTTCCCTACGCAGGCGGCACCACGCGGTGTAACTTCAGCAGACATCAACATGGATGGCAAAGTTGATATAGTGGTAACATGTCAAAGCGGATTTTTAACTATTTTGAAAAACATATCCACCATAAATAATCTGGATTTTGTTTCGTCTTATTTTAATCTTCCGTCGGGGAGTGCACCGGAGGCCGCTGTGATAGCAGATTTTGATGGCGACCAAAAACCCGATATTGCTACATCCAACAACTCATCAAACAATATTTCTATACTGAAGAATAACAGCACAGGCGGAAATTTTTCTTTTTTACCGCGACAAGACCTTGCCGCCGGTCAAATCAATTTTGGCATTAGCGCCGGCGATATTAATGGCGACGGAAAGCCGGACATAGTTGTAAGTAACCAGACTGGTTCTTCGGCATCCGTATTTATAAATACCACCACGGGAAATAATATCACGTTTAACAATAGATTAGATTTTACGGCCGGAGACCAGTCCAGAGATATTGCAATAGCAGATGTTGATGGAGATAACATACCGGATTTAATTGTAGCAAATAACAATGGCGGTTCTATATCCATATTATTAGCTAACACGCAAAAAACACAAGCGGTAATAAACTTCCCTGTACCGGTACAACCCAATATAGGTGCCGACAATGTATTAATTACCGGGGCAACGAGTAATAATAACGAAACACCAATAGTATATACCAGCAGCAATCCAAGTGTAGCGTACATCAGGGCTGACGGTAAGATCGTGATTATAGCGCCGGGTACTACAACAATAACAGCCAATCAGCCCGAAACCGAGAGTTTCCTTGCGGCAAGTCCCATTACCAGGACATATATCATTAAGCAAAATCAATCAATACTTTTTCCGGCGATAAATCCTAAGTCGCTCTGCGACGCCGATTTTAATATTAATGCCAGTTCAGCGACACCGCAGCCACTTGTTTACGGCGTTAGTAATAACACTGTTGCAACTATATCATCAACGGGTGTTGTACATATTATAGGAGCAGGTGTTACAACAATAACGGTTTCGCAGCCCGGCAACAATCTTTATGAAGATGCCTTACCACAATCACGGGTTTTAACGGTTACTGCCCCTCTGCCGCCGTTGGTGAGTATTGCGGCAAATAATAATTCGGTTTGTGCAGGCTCCACTGTAATATTTACGGCCACTGTCACAAATACCAGTTCTAATACATATGAATGGTTTGTTAATAATTTGCCGCAAGGCGGAAATAGCTTCCAGCTCACGGTAAACAATATAAAATCAACAGATGTGATACAGTGTCGGGTAACCGCGGGAGGTATTTGTCCAGCTTCCGGAACGTCTAATACATTAAGTGTAGCGGTACAAAATTTCGCAACACCAATAATTAAATTGCAGGTTAATGGCGGAGCGTTTTGTGCCGGAACGCCTGTTGTTGCCACTGCTACACCCATTAACCAGGGCTCAAATCCCAAGTATGAGTGGCGTGTAAACAACGTTTTGGTGGGTACAACCACGCTACCCAGTTTTACTTACAGCAATTTTGCTAATGGCGACAAATTAACCTGCATGCTTTCAAATAATGGAGGCCAATGTTTAACAGCTACTACAGCTATCTCAAATGAGGTTACTATCAGTATCACTGCGCCTACAGACCTGCTTGTATCAATAACGGCCTCTGCTACCAGTGTTTATGGTGGGGTCCCTGTTACTTTTACTGCTACTGCGCAGATTCCTATAGCTACCTATCAATGGCGGTTAAATAACGCGGCCATTGGCAGTAATTCTTCAATATTTACTACAGCATCTTTAAAAAATGGCGATAGAGTTAGTTGTACAGTAACTTCAGCCCAGGCTTGCGCGGTACCATTTACCAGCCCTGAGATAGTTATGCAGATATTGCAGCCAACAGATATTAAAATACCGAATGCTTTTACCCCTAACGCAGATGGAATAAATGATGTATGGGTAATTGCCGACCTTGCTTTTTACCCGGATTGTATTGTGAAAATATTTAATCGCAATGGGGCGTTATTATACACCTCAAAAGGATATGCCACAGCTTGGGATGGGACAGTAAATGGCAAAAAACTACCATCAGGCACATACTATTATATAATTGATTCACAAGCCCTTGTAAACAATCGCCTAAGTGGTTATGTAAGTATTTTACAATAGTTTTGATCCCGGCCGAACTTACGCTGTTATGATTACAGTTTTGCTAACTAATAAAAAAGCTTGATCCTGCCAGCCTCTCCGCTGCATTTTAAATACCTTTATGTTCCACTTATACTAATTATGAAAGCACTCTTTTTGGCTGCATCCCTTTTTATTACTACCGGCGCAATGGCGGCTATAGACTCATTACACGCAGCTGTTTACAAATTAAGTAATGCCAAAGTGCAGAAAGTG